>Ga0105247_10000105_pt1 | contig 87578 bp, 79 predicted proteins | sample KBSS24metaG_FD_81519 | JGI IMG/M metagenome (GOLD analysis project Ga0105247, IMG submission 81519) | Switchgrass rhizosphere microbial communities from Kellogg Biological Station, Michigan, USA - KBS S2-4 metaG | ecosystem: Host-associated > Plants > Roots > Rhizosphere > Soil | place... | reverse complement strand
GCGCTACCGCGCCAAGGCACCGCCCGACGCGACGATCGCGAGGATGGTGACGACGCTGCTGGCCTTGGAGCTGGAGCGAGCGCGCTCGCCGGAGTGGGAGAGCGAGGAGGTGGCGAGCGCCTTCGTCGCCGCCGTGCTCGGCCGCGAGGTGACCGACCGTGGCGACATCGTCGCCCGCGGAGCCGAGCTCGGCTCCGACCTCGACCGCGGCGCCGGGGTGCTGGTGCTGCGAGCGGCACCGCGAGCGGCCCAGTCGGGCGAGTGGCGGCAGCGGGTCCTGACCCTGGCGCTGCGGGCGCTGCGCTCGCTGGCGCCGGGATCGCTGGCGAGCACCGAGGATGGCGAGGCGACCGCGGAGATCGCCGTAATCGTCCCCGCCGAGGACGACGAGCGACTCGCCCGCGCCGCCGCCGGCCTCGTCCGCGAGCTCGACGACAGCCTCGCCGGCTTCCACATCACGACCGGCCGCAGCCGCCGCTGTTCGGACCCCGTCGACCTCTACCGGGCCGGCAACGAGGCACGGCTGGCCGTCAACGTCGGCGAGGCCGAGGGCCAGGCGCTGCTCGCCTTCGAGGACACCGGCGCCTACCGCCTGCTGCTGCCGGCGATGAGCGAGGACCCGGCCGAGCTGGAGCGCTTCTACGCCGAGACGATCCAGCCCATCTCCGACTACGACGAGCAGTACGAGACCGAGCTGGTCACCACCGTCGAGGCCTACCTCGACAACGACGGCAACGTCGCCGCGACGGCGAAACAGCTCTTCACCCACCGCCACACCGTCCGCTATCGCCTCGAGCGCGTCCGCGAGCTCTGCGGCCACGACGTCTCCTCGACCGAGGGCCGCGAGAAGCTCGGGCTCGGCCTCAAAGCGATGCGCGTCCTCGGCATCGCCTCACCCCGCGGCCCGGCGATGGAGCCCGGCGCCAAGGGCGGCAAGGTCGCCCGCGCCTCGGAGGAGTAGGGCGCTTAAGCTTTGCCGAGTCCCTTGGGGAGTGGTGTAGTCAGGTAAGCACTTCGCACTTTGAATGCGACGGCCTCGGTTCGATTCCGGGCTCCCCAGTAGAAGCTTTCTGTCTGCGGCGTTTGAGATTATGCCGCCATGCTGGGGAGGGGACTGAGCTACACCGAGGAGCAGGCGAGAGAGGCGATCGCCGCCTCGTTTTCTTGGGCTGAGAGCCTGCGCCGCCTCGGGCTCTGCCCTTCCGGGGGTGCTTGGCGTGTGTTGCGAAAGCACTCCGCGGCCTGGCGTATTCCAACGGACCATTTCGATCCAGCGCGGGCGCGCAACCTCAGCAACCCATCCCGGCCCCTGCGAGAGGTACTCGTGGAGCATTCGGCCTTCTCCCGCGGTCACCTCAAGCGCCGTCTCTACCAGGAGGGGCTGAAGGAGCCGCGCTGCGAGATGTGCGGTCAGGGGGAGGCCTGGCGTGGGCGTTACATGTCGATGATCCTCGACCACGTCAACGGCGTGCGAGACGACAACCGCATCGAGAACCTGCGGATCGTCTGCCCCAACTGCGCGGCCACCCTCGACACTCACTGCGGACGGGCGAAGGAATCGGAGCCGCCGCTGAGGAACTGTGAACGCTGTAGTCAGATGTTTCGAGCTAAATACCGCACCCAGCGTTACTGCTCCCGTCACTGCGGGACCCGTCGGACCTCTGGAGCCGACGCCTGTCGCGGCGTTCCGCATCCCTCCAGGCGCAAAGCCGAGCGGCCGCCGTACGAGAAGCTGCTGGCCGAGATCGCCGCGCACGGGTATTGCGCTGTGGGGCGCAAGTACGGCGTCTCTGACAACGCCGTCCGCAAGTGGGTGCGGTTCTACGAGCGGCAGGCCGAGCGGGAGCGCGGGGACCAAGCCACAGCGGCTTGATCCCGTCCGCGGCACTGCCTACGGTTCGGCCATGGAGTACGGAGGAGTGGCGATGGACCCGGAAGTCCGTGAGGGGCTGGCGCGCAGCTGGAAGGCCCTGATGGCGGTTGGGATTGCCGCGATCGTGATTGGCTGCATCGCGATCCTGGTTCCCGCGGTGGCCGCCGTCGGGACGGCGATCTTCATCGGCTGGATCCTCCTCATCGTCGGCGCCTTCCTGGTCGCCGCGGCCTTCTCCGCCCACTCGATCGGGACGGTCCTCTGGCGGTTGTTCTGGGCAGCGTTGACCGTGATCGTCGGCGTCTGGCTGATCGTCGAGCCGCACAACGGCACGCTGACGCTGACCCTCGTGCTCGGGATCTACTTCCTGCTGATGGGCCTGACCCGGATCACCGTCGCCTTTCTCGGCCGCGGGCAGCCGAACGCGGGTCTGGTCGGGTTGAGCGGCGTCTGCGGCCTGCTGATCGGGATCCTCGTCCTCGCCAAGTTCCCCAGCTCGGCCGACTGGGCGATCGGCCTGCTCGTCGGCATCGACCTGATCTTCGCCGGCTGGACCCTCACCTCGGTCGCCCTGGTCGGCAAAGAACTTTCGCGCGGCACCGCGCGCAGCGCCTGATCCCGGTTCGCTAATACGATCCCGGGCAGTGAGTTCGCCCCTCGTGCTTGTCATGGCGGCGGGGGAGGGCACGCGGATGCGTTCCTCCCTGCCGAAGATGCTGCACCCCGTCTGTGGGCAGCCGATGGTCGCATGGCCGATTCTGGCTGCCCGCGAAGCCGGTGCCGGTCGCGTCGCTGTGATCGTCTCGCCCGGCCGCGACCTCTCTCCGGCCCTCCCCGAGGGGACCGAGACGGTCGAGCAGCCCCAGGCCGACGGCACCGGTGGCGCGATCCGCGCCGCCCTGCCGCTGATCGAGGAAGCGAGCTCGGTGCTGATCCTCTCCGGCGACGTGCCGCTGATCGGCACCGACACGATCGCTGCCCTCCTAGCCGCCCACGAGGCCTCGCCGGCGGCGGCGACGATGCTGACCATCGAGCTCGACGATCCGGCCGCCTACGGCCGCGTCGTCCGCGGGCCCGGCGGCGAGGTCGAGCGCGTGGTCGAGGCGAAAGCGGCCGGCGACGCCGACGCCGCGCAGCTGGCGATCGGCGAGATCAACGCCGGCACCTACGTCTTCGACGCCGCGCCCCTGGCCACCGCCCTCGCCGGCCTCTCCAACGACAACGCCCAGGGCGAGTACTACCTGCCCGACGTCTTCCCGGCCCTGCGCGAGGCCGGCCACACCGTCGCCGCCCACCTCGCCGACGACCTTGCGGTGACGATGGGGGTCAACAACCGCGCCGATCTGGCCGCGGTCGAGGCGGAGGCGCGCCGCCGCATCCTCGAGGCGCACATGCTGGCCGGGGTCACCGTCGTCGACCCGGGCTCGACCTGGATCGACGCCGGCGTAGAGATCGGCGCCGACGCCCGCATCGAGCCGGGCACCAGCCTGCGCGGCGCCACCGAGATCGGCGGCGATGCCGTCGTCGGCCCGCTGACGACGCTGATCGACAGCAGCGTCGGCGCCGGCTCGGCGGTCGTTCACTCCTACCTCGTCGAGTGCGAGGTGCGCGAGAACTGCTCGGTCGGCCCCTTCGCCTACCTGCGCCCCGGTGCCCTCCTCCACGACGGGGCAAAGGCCGGCACCTTCGTCGAGATCAAGAACTCCGAGGTGGGGGAGGGCAGCAAGGTCCCGCACCTCGCCTACGTCGGCGACGCCGAGATCGGCCCCGGCAGCAATCTCGGTGCCGGCACGATCACCGCCAACTACGACGGATTCCGCAAGAACCGGACGGTGATCGGGCGCGACGTCCGCATCGGCGTTGACACGATGCTGATCGCCCCGGTAGAAGTCGGCGACGCCGCCTACACTGGCGCTGGCGCAGTGATCAAGGACGACGTACCCGAGGGGGCGTTGTCGGTGAGCGAGAACGCGCAGCGGAACATCGACGGATACGCCGCCCGCAAGGCGGCGAAGATGCGAGAGGAACAGAGCCCGTGAGCACGATCGAGCAGCGCCCGCAGGCGGCAGCCACCGCCATCCCCCACGACTACTCGAAGCGCCTGATGGTCTTCGGCGGTCGCGGCTCGATGGACCTGGCGGCGAAAATCGCCGGCAAGCTCGAGCTCGACCTCGGCCAGGCGACCCTGAAGACCTTCGCCAACGGCGAGGTCTACTGCCGCTACGAGGAGTCGATCCGCGGCGCCGACGTCTTCATCATCCAGTCGACCTGCGCCAACGAGCAGAGCGGGATGACCCCGAACGACTCGCTGATGGAGCTGCTGACGATGATCGACGCCGCCCAGGGCGCCTCCGCGCACCGGATCATCGCCGTGATGCCCTGGTACGGCTACGCCCGCCAGGACAAGAAGTCGGCCCCTCGCGAGCCGATCACCGCCCGGATCGTCGCCAAGAGCCTCGAGGTCGTCGGCGCCGACCGCGTCGTCGCCATGGACCTCCACGCCGGCCAGGTGCAGGGCTTCTTCCACGTCCCGGTCGACCACATGACGGCGATGCCGATGCTGACCCAGTGGTTCGCCGACCAGCAGTTCGACGACGAGCTGGTGATCGTCTCCCCCGACGCCGGCCGGGTGAAGACGGCCCGCAACTTCGCCCGCCGGATCGGCACCCACTGGGCGGTGATGGAGAAGGAGCGCCCCGCCCAGCAGGTGGCCGAGATCGGCTACGTGGTCGGCGACGTCAAGGGCAAGACCGCGGTCCTGGTCGACGACATGATCGACACCGCCGGCACCCTCTGCGCCGCCGCCCAGACCGTCCTCGACGAGGGCGCCGCGCGGGTGATCGCCTGCGCCACCCACGGCGTCTTCTCCGGCCCCGCCTACGAGCGGCTCGCCGACTCGGCGATCGAGCGGATCGTCGTCACCGACACCCTGCCGCTGCGCCCCGGCGCCCCGGACAAGATCACCGTGCTCTCGACCGCCGGCACCTTCGCCGACTCGATCCGCCGCATCTTCACCGACGACTCGGTCTCCGAGATCTTCGCCGGCGAGAACCAGCTCTTCTAGCGGGCTCGCGTGGCGGAGGCAGCGCAGCCGCGGGCGGACGTCGAGCGCAAGCTGCGCCTGGTTGGCCACAAGGGGGCCGACTTGATCGCCCCCGGCAACACGGTCGAGAGCTTTCGGGCCGCCGTCGAAGCGGGCGTCGACACGATCGAGTTCGACGTCCTTTGGCTGCGCGACGCGCACCTACCCCTGGAGCAGCGGGCACCGCTGGTTGTCGCTCATGACTGGGAGGACGCCGAGCGGCGGATACCGCTGACGCTGACCGAGGCCCTCGATGCCTTCCTGGAGCCGCCGCTCGACAAGGTCGAGATCGATCTCGACGTGAAGCTGCCGGGGCGCGAGGAGGAGATGGTCGACGCTCTGCGCGAGCGCGGCCTGATCGAGCGCTCGATGATCTCGACGATGGAGATGCACACGCTCAAACGCGTGCTGGAACTGGAACCGGGCCTGCGACGCGGCTGGACCTTTCCGAAAGTGACCCGCGACTGGACCTCGACCGTCTGGGCGCGGCCGCTGATGCCGGCCGCCCTGGCCAGCATGCGCCTGCGGCTGCCGGGCCTTGCCGCCGACAAGCTGCCCAAATTCGGCGTCGAGGCGATGTGGGTCTACCACCCGCTGATCACGGCCCGATTGGCGCGGATCTGCAAGCTCGCCGGCGTCGAGCTGATCGCCTGGACCGTCGACGACGAGGCGCGGATGCGCAAGCTCGTCGCCGCCGGGGTCAGCGGCCTCTGCTCAAACGACCCGCGCCTCTTCGCTCGGATCTAGACGGTCGTCGGCGCCGTGCCGGGGCCGGTGGCGCCCTTCTTGCGCTTCACGGCGGACTCGAGCTCCTCGGCGGTGAAGCCGCCGACGGCCTCGCCGTCGAGCGCGTAGCGGTATAGGGCGACGCCGAAGATGCCGCGCAGGGCGCCGTTGATCAGCATCGCGATCGCGAACCCGAGGGTGCCGACTACGACCAGCAGGGCACCGACGAAGGAGGCTGAGGGCCAGACGAGGATGCCGAGCCCGACCAGGATCGCGGCGGGGAGGACGCCGAGCAGGAAGACGACGCCGCCGATCACGATGTTCCCGGCGATCTGCTGGCCCCAGCGCTGTTTGAACATCGAGGCCGACCGCTTCAGGGTCTGGATGGGGCCGGTTCCCTCGATCGCGATCACGGGCACCGCCAGGAAGGTGACCAGCGACCAGGCGGTGCCGACCAGGCGGGCGGCGATCTGGCCGCCGAGGCCACCCTGGTTCTCCAGGGTCCCCATCACCACGCTGATCGCGGTGGAGATTGCCGCCCAGCCGCAGATCTGACTGAAGCGGGACCGGGAGACAGCCAGCCCGTCGCTGACGGTCGCCGGCTGGCCACGGAAGATCAGGTCGGCGCAGGCGGCGAGGCCGACGCTGAAGTAGAAGCCGACGACGCTGAGCGCGTAGATGCCGAGCACGATCAGCGGGATCGCGCCGGCCAGGGCGTCCTTGTCGAGCAGGTAGAGGCCAGGGCCGATGAAGACGAGCGCCAGCAGGAAGGTGGCGATGCCTCCGTAGAGCGGGAATCGGATCAGCTGGCGGTGCTCGTTCAGCAGCCCCCAGCTTTTCTTCGACAGGTTCCAGCCGCGTTTGATCCTGCTCATCGAACTTCTCCTCGCTCTCGGTTTGCTCAGCCGGTTCGGCTCCCACCGCCGGCTTCCTGCCTAGCCCGTTTCGGCCAGCCCCGGCGCGCGCTTGAGCCCGCGCTCCTCGAAGTAATCCCATTCTTCCTGGCCGAGCTCGGTCTCCGGCGCCGCCCCGTAGACCCACTCGCGGAAGATCCGGTGCCAGTTGCGCTTCGCCCGCAGCTGCCCGAGCACGGCGACGACGCCGATTTCCATCCGCCGCCCCATCAGCTCGTCGGCCGGGATCGACTCGCGCCGCATCAGGTCGTAGTACTCCGAGCGAGGGTCGTTGGTCGACTCGATGATCTTCATCACCCGCCGCGGGGTGATTTCGATCTCGCGGTCCTCGATGTACCAGCCGCCGACCGCGCCCATGTGCTCCATCAGTCGCTCGGCGTCGAGCTTGGACGGCTTCTTGATGAAGCCGAGGTCGTGCAGGGCCTGGCGGAAGGCCTCGGGATCGTCGCGCGAGGCGGCGTCGAAGGCGCGCTGCTCGAGCACGACCTGCTCGCGGTCGATCTTCTTCGTCATCCCGAAGTCGAGGAAGGCCACCCGCCCGTCCGCCATCAGCAGGTAGTTGCCGGGATGCGGGTCCCCGTTGAAGTGCTGGAGGTTGAACATCGAGCCGAGGCTGCCGCGGAAGACGATCTCGCCGAAGCGGCTGCGTTCCTCGTGCGGCAGCTCTTTGATCGCCTCGAACCCGATCCCCTCGACGAACTCGGTGACGAGCACCCGCCGGCGCGAGAGTCGGGTGACGACTTCCGGCACGTAGATGAAGGGGTGATCGCGGTAGGCGCGGGCGAAGGAGCGCTGGTTCTGGGCCTCGTACTCGTAGTCGAGCTCCTCCATGAAGCGCTCGCGGATCTCGGCGGCGATCTCCTTCGCGTCAAGGCCGGGGGCGAGGGCCTTGGCCAGCCGCACGATCGTGCCGGCGTTGCGCAGGTCGGCGTCCATCGCCTCGGCGATGCCCGGGTACTGGATCTTCACCGCGACCCGGCGACCGTCGAGCAGCTCGGCGCGATGCACCTGGCCGATCGAGGCGGCCGCGAAGGCCTCGTGCTCGATCTCGGCGAAGAGCTCCGACAGCGGCTCGCCGTCGTACTCCTCGTCGAGCACCTTCTCGACCTTCTCCCAAGGCATCGACGGTGCCTCGGTCCGCAGCTTCGCCAGCTGTTCCTGGTAGACCTCGCGGTACTCCTCGGGGATGAACTCGGTGTCGATGAAGGAGGCGAGCTGCCCGAGCTTCATCGCCGCGCCCTTCATCTGCCCGAGCGCGCCGACCATCTTCATCGCCGTCTCCAGGTGGCGCTGCTCCAGCGCCTCCTTGCCGGCCTCCTCGGAACGGCCGACGTTGGCGGCCTTGGTGCCCGCGTAGCGAGCACTCTGCGTGCCGACCACCGAACCCAGCTTGGCCGAGCGGCGAACCCGGCCCTTGGGGATCTTGGAATCGTCGGCCACGGACGGGGAAGGTTGCCACACGGTCCGATTTTTCTCGGTTCTCTATCCTCTCCCGTCCGATGGCAGCTGGACGCTCAACCCTGAAGGCCGCTCCCCGCGAGGAGTTCGGCTCCCGTACCTCCCGTCGCCTGCGCCGCGACGGCCTGGTTCCGGGCGTCGTCTACAGCGGTGGCTCCGACGCCCGCGCCTTCCAGGTCGCCGAACGGGAGGTGCGCACGGTCCTGGCCGAGGGCGCCGCTCTGTTCGACCTCGAGATCGAGGGGGCCAAATCGGTGCCGGTCGTCGTCAAGGAGCAGCAGCTGCACCCGGTCCGCGGCAGCCTCCAGCACATCGACCTGCAGGAGGTGAAGCTCGACGAGGAGATCCAGGCCGAGGTCGCCCTCGAGCTGGAGGGCGCCGAGAGCGCACCCGGCGTCCGCGGCGGCGGCGTGCTCGAGCACGTCACCCGCGAGGTCACCGTCGAAGCGCTGCCCACCGCGATCCCCGACTTCATCACCGTCGACGTCTCCGCGATGGAGGTCAACGACACCCTGCAGCTCTCCGCCGTCGCCGCCCCCGAGGGCGTTACCTTCGTCGCCGACGATCTCGAGGAGGTCACGATCGTCACCCTCTCGCCGCCGCGCGTCGAAGAAGCCGCGCCCGAGGTCGAGGAGGAGACCGAGCTGGTCGGCGAGGGCGAGGCCGAGGGCGGCGAGGACGCCGGCGACGGCGACTCGGGCGACTCCGGGGGCGAGTAGCTCCTGTCGCTGTTCCGCCGCCGCGAAGGCGGCGAGCAGGGAGACCGCATCCTCATCGTCGGCCTCGGCAACCCCGGGGCCGAGCACGAGTCAACCCGCCACAACGTCGGCTTCGACGTCGCCCGCGAGCTGGCGCGGCGCTGGGACCTCGGCAAGCCGCGCAAGAAGTTCGGCGGCGAGCTCTACGAGGGGCGCAGCGGCTCCGGTGGGCCGCGGGTGGCGATCCTGCTGCCTCAGACCTACATGAACGCCTCCGGCGACTCTGCAGGGCCGGCGCGCGGCTCCCTAAAAGCGCCGCTCGACCGCGTCGTCGCCCTTCACGACGAGATCGACCTGCCATTCGGGCGGATCGAGGCGCGGCTGGGCGGCGGCCTCGCCGGCCACAACGGCCTCAAGAGCCTCAAACGCGGCTTCGGCGACGCCGAGTTCTGGCGGGTGCGGGTGGGCGTCGGCCGGCCGGACACGACCGATCCCGAGATCGTCTCCGCCTACGTGCTCGGCCGTTTCCGCGAGCCGCGGGCGGAGGTCGAGGCGCTGGTCGGCGCCGCCGCCGAGGAGACCGAACGCCTCATCGAGCAGCTAGGTTCCCCGGCGTGAGCGACCCCGCCCCCGAGCTGACCAGCTACTCCGTCGACGAGCAGGGCATCGCCCTGATCCGGCTCGACCGGCCCAAGGCGCGCAACGCGATCAACACGCAGATGCTGGTGGAGCTGCTGGAGCACCTCGCGGTCGCCCGCGGCGACGACGCCGTCCGCGTGCTCGTCTTCAGCTCCGCCGACCAGATGGGTTTCTCCGCCGGCGCCGACGTCCGCGAGGAGCTCGACGAGGAGGCCAAGGTCCAGCGGATGCAGCTCTTCGCCGACCTCTATGACGAGATCGTCGCCTTCCCGAAGCCGACGATCGCGGTCTGCCACGGCGACGTCGTCGGCGGTGGCGCCGAGATCGCGGTCGCCTGCGACATGCGGATCGGCGGCGCCAACCTGCGCATGCGCTTTCCCGGGGCCGCCCTCGGCGTCCCCGTCGGCCCGGCCCGGCTGGTCACCCTCTGCGGCCTCGCCGCCGCCAAGTACCTGCTCTTCTCCTCGCGCACTGTCGGCGCCGACGAGGCGCTGCGGCTCGGCCTCGTCAATCGCGTCGCCCCGGCCGCCGGCACCGAGGAAGCCGCTCTCGAGCTGGCCGCCGCCGTCGCCGCCCACCCGCCCGAGGCGGTCGCCAGCCTCAAGCAGATGCTGCACCAATGGGACGACGTCGTCGGCCGGTCGAAGGTCGAGGGGGTCGGGCAGGTCGAGTGGGCTAGGACCGGTCCAGGGTTGCCCCAGCCTGACTGAGGGCTCGGGCCAGTCTCGGTAGGGGTTTCACTTAACTTTTTCCGAAGACAGGTTGCGGCTGTCCGTCGGTGGCGGGGCGGAAAAAGTACAAGACGTTCCACCCCTCCCGGGACTGGCCCAGGGCTCCGACTGGTCGACCCAGGGCTCCGCCTAGAATCGCTTACGCGCACCCGGACCTTGCCGTCCGGGTGTTTTTCCTGCCATGAGCCTCCGCCCACTTCTAGACCTCGCCGCTGAGAACGAGCGCATCCATGCGCTCGCGGGGCGGGTGCGGGCGGCGGCGGACGGGGGGGAGGCGGTCGAGGTGCGGGCCTCGGCGACGCTCCGGCCGCTGCTGCTGGCGACGCTGCTCGAGGACGATCGGGGGCTGGGTGAGAGGCCGGCGTTGTTGGTGGCCGCAGATGATCGCTCCGCGCGCGATCTCGCGGCTGACCTGCGGGCCTATTTGGCACCGCGGCGGGTGCGGCTCTACCCGTCGCGCGGGACCGGCTACGCGTCGAGCGTCACCCCGCCGCCGCACCTGGTCGGGCTGCGGATCGACGCGCTCGACGCGCTGGTCGCCGAGCCCGACGCGATCGTCGTCGCCAGCGCCGCGGCGCTGGCCGAGGCGGTTCCCGACGCCTCGCTGCGGCCGGCCGGCTTCGCGATCGCCAAGGGGGAGGAGGTCGATCTCGGCGCCGTCGCCGAGGACCTCGTCGGGGCCGGCTACGAACGGGTCGAGCAGGTCGAGGAGCGCGGCCAGTTCGCCGTTCGCGGCGGCATTCTCGACGTCTTCCCGGCGACCGAGGAGCGGGCGGTGCGGATCGAGCTGTTCGGCGACGAGGTCGAGTCGATGCGCTGGTTCTCGACCTTCACCCAGCGCTCGCTCGGCGAGGCCGAGCGGGTCGAGCTGGCGCCGGCCGCCGAGCTCGACGCCGAGCATCGCGAGCTGGCCGAGCTGGCGACGATGGAGGCGGCCGAGAAGGAAGAGCCGCTCGCCAACCTCGCCGAGGTGCTGCCGCTCGACCGCTTCCAGGCCCCGCTCGACCTCGTCCCCGAGGCGGCCACGGTCGTCCTCGCCGCCGCCGAGGAGATCGAGCCGGCCCTGCGCGACCACTGGGAGGACGCGACCACGGCGATGCACGCCGACGACGCCCGTCACCTCTACGTCGACGTCGCCGAGCCGCTGGCGGCGCGCGCCTCGCTGGCGCTGACCACGGCCGGCGAGGACGACGAGGACGCCTTCCGCGCCGCCCGCGCCGAGTCGCCGGCCCGCAACGTCAAGGAGGCCGAGGCGGAGCTGGAGAAACTGGTCCGCTCCGGCTACCGGACCGTGGTCGCCTTCGACGCTCGCGGCGAAGCGGAGCGGACCCGGTACGGCTTCGATCGCCTCGACGCCCGCATCCTCGAAGGGGGGCGGATCTCGCCCGACCCCGGCCTCGCCTTCGCCGAGGCGCGCCTGCGCGAGGGCTTCGTCAGCCCCGAGCTGAAACTCGCCGTCTATCCCTTCCGCCGCCTCGTCCACCGCCGCAAACGGGCCGAGGAGCCGGCCCTCGCCGGCGGCCGCGGCCGCCTCGCCTTCAGCGAGCTGCGGGTCGGCGACTACGTCGTCCACGAGGATCACGGCGTCGCCCGCTTCGCCGGTTTCGAGACCCGCGAGGTCGGCGGCGTCACCCGCGACTACCTCTACCTCGAATACAAGGGCGAGGACCGCGTCTACGTCCCCACCGACCAGTTCGCCAAGCTCTCCCGCTACGTCGGCGCCGGCGGCGAACCGACGCTCTCGGCGCTGGGCGGCAAACGCTGGCAGAACCTCAAGGCGCGGGCCCGCAAAGCGGCTGGTGCCCTGGCCGGCGAGCTGCTCAATCTCTATGCCGAGCGCCGCGCTCGCAAGGGCCACCCCTTCCCGCCCGACGGCGAGTGGCAGATCGAGATGGAGAGCGCCTTCCCCTACCGCGAGACCGCCGACCAGGCGGAAGCGATCGAGGCCGTCAAGGGCGACATGGAATCGGAGCGGCCGATGGACCGGCTGGTCTGCGGCGACGTCGGCTTCGGCAAGACCGAGGTGGCGCTGCGGGCGGCCGTCAAGGCGGCCTCCGACGGCAAGCAGGTGATGGTCCTGGTGCCGACGACGATCCTTGCCCAGCAGCACTACGGGACCTTCCGCGAGCGCCTCGCCGACCTCCCCTTCCGGGTCGAGGGCATCTCACGGCTGCGCTCGGCCGCGGAGGCGAAAGCGATCCTCAAGGACTTCGGCGAGGGCAAGGTCGACATCCTCGTCGGCACCCACCGGCTGCTCTCGCGCGACGTCCGCGCCAAGGAGCTCGGCCTCGTCGTCGTCGACGAGGAGCAGCGCTTCGGCGTCAAGCAGAAGGAGCTGCTGCGGCAGCTGAAGCTGCGGGTCGACGTGCTGGCCCTCTCGGCGACGCCGATCCCGCGCACCCTACAGATGAGCCTGGCCGGCCTGCGCGACATCTCGGTGATCGAGACGCCCCCGGAGGGGCGCCGCCCGGTCAGCACCTACGTCGGCCCCTTCGACGAGGACCTGGTCGGCAAGGCGATCCGCCGCGAGCTCGAGCGCAAGGGACAGGCCTTCTTCCTCCATAACCGGATCGACTCGCTGCCGGAGACGACCGAGCGGCTGCGGGCGCTGGTCCCAGGGGCGCGCTTCGCCGAAGCGCACGGGCAGATGGACGAGCACATGCTCGAGGAGACGATGCTCTCCTTCCTGCGCGGCGAGGCCGACGTCCTGGTGACGACGACGATCATCGAGTCGGGCCTCGACATCCCCACCGCCAACACGCTGATCGTCGAGCGCGCCGACCAGCTCGGGCTCTCCCAGGCCTACCAGATCCGCGGCCGGGTCGGCCGCTCTCGCGAGCGCGCCTTCGCCTACCTGCTCTACCCCTCGGCCGAGGCGCTCACCGAGGAGGCCGCGGCGCGGCTCTCGACCCTCGCCGACCACACCGAGCTCGGCTCCGGCTTCCGGATCGCGATGCGCGACCTCGACATCCGCGGCGCCGGCAACCTGCTCGGCGACGAGCAGTCGGGGCACGTCGCCGCGGTCGGCTTCGAGCTCTACTGCCAGATGATCGACGAGGCGGTCGCCGAGGCGAGCGAGGGGGAGGAGGGCGAGGAGGCGCCGGAGCCGGTCCGGCTCGACGTCCCGGTCGATGCCTACCTGCCGGCCACCTTCGTCCCCTTCGAGGCGGCCAAGATCGACGTCCACCGCCGCATCGTCGCCGCCCGCGAGCCGGGTCAGCTGCGGGCGATCCGCGACGAGCTCGGCGATCGCTTCGGCGAGCTGCCGCCGCAGGCGGAGAACCTGCTGCGCCTCCAGAAAGCGCGGATCGAGCTGGGGCTGGCGGGTGCTCGCAGCGTCGAGTTCCGCGGCGGTCGCCTCACCGTCAGCGGCGTCGAGCTCGACTCGACCCAGGCCGGCGTCCTCGCCGAGCGGGTCGAGGGATCCCTCTACGAATGGCGCGAGCAGACGGCGGCGCTGCGGGTCGACGGCGACCCCGAGGCGCGGCTCGCGGCGGTGCTCGCGCTGGCCGAGGGCCTGCGCGAGGCGAAGCGCGCCGGCGAGCCCGCGGCTGCCTGATTAAGCCCGCCCTTAGAGGTTTTGACTATGCTGCCCGCTGCGTGGGAGCCAAAGACGTGGGGAAGAGCAGGAAGGCAGCAGGACTTCAGCGTTTCGCGCTGGTGCTGTTCGGCGTCGTCTTCATCGCCCTCTTCGCGATCATCGCGATCGCCGAGGGCCTTGGCGATCCCAGCATTCCCAGCGGCGACGTGGCGCTCGTCAAGGGCGTCCCCGACGGCAACGTCAGCGAAGCCGAACTGAAACACGCGATGCTGCAGCAGGCGGCCTCCGGTGGGCTGAAAAAACTCCCGGCCGGTGGCTCCAAACTCGAAGAACTGCGGAAAAAAGCGCTGGAAGAAATCCTCAACGCGATCTGGGTGCGCGGCGAGGCGGAAGAACTCGGCATCGCGGTGACGCCGAAACAGATCGCCACCGAACTGGCGACGATCAAAAAACAGAACTTCAAAACCGAAGCCGCCTTCCAGAAATTCCTCAAAACGTCGCACTTCACCCGCGCGGACGTCACCGAGCGTGTGAAGCTGCAGGTCTACGGGACCCAGATCCAGGAACACATCGCCAAAAAGGCGCCGCCGCCTTCGGACAGCGAAATCAGCGACTACTACGAGGCGAGCAAGGCGACCCAGTACACGACCAAACCGAGTCGTGACGTGCGCGTGATCGTCACCAAAGACAAAGGCAAGGCCGAAGAAGCGAAGGCGCTGCTGAGCAAGGACGACTCGCCCGCCAACTGGAAAGTGGTCGCCGGCAAATTCTCGACCGACCCGACCTCGAAAGCCAAAGGCGGCCTTCAGGAAGGCCTCTCCGAAGAAACCCTGCAGGAACCGCTGAAGGCGGCCGTCTTCCAGAACGCGCAGGGACAGGTGATCGGCCCGATCGAGTTCCAGAAAAGCTTCATCGTGGTCGAGACCGAGAAACTCAACCCCGAAAAAGTGCAGACGCTGGGCGAAGTCAGCTCGCAGATCAAAGCGCAGCTGACCCAGACGGTGGCCCAGTCGGTCTTCAGCGAATTCCTCAGCGACTACCAGAGCAAGTGGCAGTCGCGGACCTTCTGCGCCGCGGGCTACGTGATCGAACGCTGCTCCAACTACGTCGGCAACGGCCACTCGAGCACGGCGGATCCCGCCTGCTACGAAGCCAACCCGAAAAAACCGGCTAACGAATGCCCGGCCCCGGTTTCGCAGGCCAAACCTGCCCTGCCCGGCACGGTGACGATCCTCAAACCGACCGGCGAACAGCTGGCGCAGCGGCCGCGGCCCGAGGGGCTCAAAGAAACGGGCAGCGAAGGCATCACCCTGCCCGAAGGCGTCACCCCGCCTACCGGCGAATAGCCGGCCGCAGTGAATAGACTGGCGCGCCCGTGAGCGCAATCGCCTCCATCCACGCGCGCCAGATCCTCGACTCGCGTGGCAATCCCACGGTCGAGGTCGAGGTCGTGCTCGAGTCTGGCGCCAGGGGCCTCGCCGCGGTGCCCTCGGGTGCCTCGACGGGAGAGTTCGAGGCGGTCGAGCTGCGCGACGGCGGCGACGCCTGGGCCGGCAAGGGCGTCTCCAGGGCGGTCGCCAACGTCAACGGCGAGATCGCCGCGGCGCTGACCGGCGCCCGCGCGGCCGAGCAGGGCGCCCTCGACCAGACGATGATCGAGCTCGACGGCACGCCCAACAAGGGCCGGCTCGGTGCCAACGCGCTGCTGGGGGTCTCCCTGGCCGCCGCCAAGGCCGCCGCGGCCGATTCCGAGCAGCCGCTCTACCGGTACCTGGCGGAGCTCTACGGGGGCGGCGAGCCCACCGTCCTGCCGGTGCCGATGATGAACGTGCTGAACGGCGGCGCCCACGCCGACAACTCGGTTGACTTCCAGGAGTTCATGATCGTCCCCGCCGGCGCCGCCAGCTTCTCGGAGTGCCTGCGGATCGGCGCCGAGGTCTACCACGCGCTCAAGAAGTCGCTCTCCTCGCGGGGGCTCTCGACGGCCGGCGGCGACGAGGGCGGCTTCGCCCCCAACCTCGAGTCCAACGAGGCGGCCCTGCAGGCCGTGCTCGCCGGGGTCGAGCTGGCCGGCTACGACGCCGGCTCCGACGTCTTCATCGCCCTCGACCCGGCGACCAGCGAGGTCTACGAGAACGGCGCCTACGTGCTCGAGCACGAGGGCCGCAGCCTCTCCTCGGAGGAGATGGCGTCCTACTGGGCCGATGCCTGCTCGCGCTACCCGATCGTCTCGATCGAGGACGGCATGGACGAGGAGGACTGGGACGGCTGGAAGCTCCTCACCGAGCGCCTCGGCGAGCGGGTGCAGCTGGTGGGCGACGACCTCTTCGTGACCAACCCCGAGCGACTTCGTCGCGGCATCGAGCTCGGCGTCGGCAACTCGATCCTCGTCAAGGTCAACCAGATCGGCACCCTCAGCGAGACCCTGGAGGCGATCCGGATCGCCCGCGAGGCCGGTTACACCGCGGTGATCTCGCACCGCTCGGGCGAGACCGAGGACACCACCATCGCCGACCTCGCCGTCGCCACTGGCGCCGGCCAGATCAAGACCGGCGCCCCCTCGCGCTCGGATCGCGTCGCCAAGTACAACCGCCTGCTCCGCATCGAGGAGCAGTTGGGCGACCGGGCGCAATTTCCCGGCTTGCAGGCATTCGTCCAGCGCCGCTCCTAAATGAAGGAATGCGGGGCTCGGCCGCAAAGGACCGGGCATGGCAGCACGCGCCCAGGCCCTCCGCGCCCCCGCCGGCGCCCGCCGTCGACCCGCCCGGCGCAAACCGGCCGCCCGCCGCACCGCGAGCCGGATCAAGTGGGACCGCGTCGGCCGCATCGCCCTCACCGTCGTCCTCGCCGCCGTTCTCTACTCCTACCTGAACCCGGCGATCGACTTCGTCAAGACCTACACGGCGACGACCTCGGCCAAAGAAAAGCTCCACGACCTTCTGCACGAAAACAAGAGCCTCCACAACCGCGTCCAGTCCGCCGACAACCCGATCGTGATCGACCGCAAGGCCCGTGCCATGGGCATGGTCGGCGAAGCCGAAACCCCCGTAGTAATCCGCGGCCTGAACTGAGAAGAGAATTCTCGGCAGATGGTTAGCGTCGGCCCATACCTGGTCGGCGCCCTCCAGCTGGCCCTGGTCATAGCCCCCCTCGCCTGGTCCGCCTACCGGATCAGGGGAGCAGTCTTGCCGGCCTGGACCGGCGCACCAGCACGACTAGTCGAGTCAATCGTGGCGGTGGCGCTACTCACCTGGCTGATGGAGATCCTCGGCGTCGTCGGCCTGCTCTACGCCGGAACTCTCATAGTGGCCGCGCTCATCACCGCTGTCGTCGCGGCACTCCTGCCTGGGGGTGGCGCGGATGGTGGGCCCTCCCGCAGAGCGGGAGGGACACCATCCGCGACAGGACCCGCCGGCCCGAGCGCCTCACCGTGGATGCACGTGGTGATGGTCGCAGTCATCGCCATCGTGGTCGGTCACTGGGCAATCACCGCCCACCACGCCCTCGACCGCGGCATCTTCAACTTCGACTCGCTCTGGTACCACATGCCCTTCGCGGCGGACATTGCCCAGAGCCACTCGGTCACCGGCCTCCACTACACCGAGACCGTCTTCACCAACTGGTTCTACCCGCAGAACTCGGAGCTGCTGCACGCCGCCGGGATCCTGCTCACCGGCCGCGACACCCTCTCGCTGTTCATCAACTTCGGCTGGCTCGGCGTCGCCTTCCTCGCTGCCTACTGCGTCGGCCGCCCCTACGGCCGCGGCTCGCTCAGCGTCGTCGCCACGGCGATCCTGCTCGAGTGCCACACCCTGGTCGTCCGCGAGCCCGGTGCGGCCAAGAACGACGTGATGGCCGCGGCGCTGATCCTCGCCGCGATCGCGATCCTCGTCACCGTCTGGAACAACCGCGACGCCGTTCCTCTGCGAGGCATGGGAGGAATGAGGCACATTGGCGCGGGGTGGGGAATCGCCGCCGCCGGGCTGGCGGTCGGGCTGGCGGCGGGGACGAAGTTCACGGTGATGGCGATGGCCGCGGCGCTCAGCCTCGCCGTGATCGTGCTGGCGCCCGTGGGTCGCCGCCGCGCCGCCGCTGCCTGGTGGTTCCTGCCGGCGCTGGCCGGCGGCGGCTTCTGGTACCTGCGCAACCTCGTCGTCGTCGGCAACCCGATCCCCGAGGCCGAACACCTGGGGCCGGTCTCGCTGCCGCATCCCGACCGCCTGCAGGAAGGACGGCCGGACTTCAGCATCGTCCACTACGCGACCGACACCGGCGTCTGGCGCCATTACTTCGCCCCCGGCCTGCACGACGCCTTCGGGGCGCTCTGGCCGCTCGTCATCCTCGCTGCCGCGGTCGGCGCCGCCGTCGCGCTCCTGCGCGGCCGTGACAGCGCGATTCGCTGGGCCGGCGCCATCGCCCTCTTCGGGATGGTCGCCTACCTCTTCACGCCGCTCAGCGCCGCCGGCGCCGAGGGCGAACCGACCGGGTTCGGGATCAACATCCGCTACGCGATCGGCCCCCTGCTGGCCGGCATCGTCCTGCTGCCGCTGCCGCGCTTCCTCGACGACCGGCGGCGCCAGTGGGGGCTGATGGCGGTCCTCGTCCTCGTCCTCGCGATCACCGACCGGCTCGACGTGCCGCTCCGCGACCCGAGCCGTCTCTTCGCCCTGCTCGTCGTCGTCCTGGCGGTTCTCGTCCCGGCGGCGCTGTGGTTCGCGCGAGAGCGCGGCGCCTCTCGCGCTCTGCTCGTCGCGGGGGTCTCGCTGCTGGCGCTCGCGGTCGTCGCGATCGGCTATCCGGTCCAGCGCCACTACCTGCAGAGTCGCTTCGCCAACGACGTTGCCGGGGAACAGATCCCCGGCATGGATCTCGACTCGGCCTACCGTTGGGCCCGCGGCCTCGACCACGCCCGGATCGGCTTGGCCGGGACCACCGCCGGCTTCCTCGAGTACGGGTTCTTCGGCACCGACCTGACCAACCGCGTCCATTATCTCGGCGAGAAGGGCCCACACGGCTCCTACGAGCCGCTCGCGACCTGTCGAGCCTTCCGCGCCGCCGTCAATGCCGCCGACCTCGAATACGTCGTCACCTCGCCCTTCCTCAACTTCCTCGAGCCCGGCGAGCCGATCGCCTCGCCGGAGGCGGGGTGGCTGCACGGCGAGCCCGCGGTGACGCCGGTCCTGCACAGCGGCCCGGTCACCGTCTGGAGAGTCGACGGCCGCCTCGATCCCGGCGCCTGTGGCCCCGCCAACGCCCCGCTGCGCCTGATCCCAGACATTTAGGCCCGAAGCCCCAGGGCCGGTGAAGACGCTGTGCCGAGGCGCCGATCCGACACCCCGGCACAACACCAGTAACCAGTAGGGAGAACCGGAGCTGAAGTCGGACTCCGATTCGAGCCGACCTTAGGCTCGCTGACCAAGCCCGTCAAGCTGGCTCGTTTGTCCGGTTTTCCAGGCTATATTGGCCCAACTTTCCTTGCGGAACTCGAAGGTGGCTAACCTCTCGCCCGGTGACCTATCCACTCGAGAACGCGGTCTTTCAGTGGGAGCAGGGATGGCGTGAGCTGCAGGCGATCGACGACCCCCGCAGCCGTCGCCTGGCCGACCGCGTGATCGGGGCGATCCGCGACGAACTGCGGCGCCGGATCGGGCCGACCTTCAGCGCCGCCGAGCTCGCCGACCTCTACGGCGAGGGCACCGACTGGTGCCAGCAGGTAGCTCACGACGTGGCACCGGGCGCGGAGCCGGATGCTCAATCGCTCGCCGACGCCGCGTTCTGGATGTATCTGCGCGGCGCCACGGACTTCGCCGGCGGAAGGCAGCTGCCGGTCTGAGCGGCGGCGCTACTCGTCGCCGGAGTCGCCGGAATCGGAAGCCGGCTCCTCGGCGCTCGGGCGGCGGATGACGATCTGGTCCGCGTCGATGCGGACGGTGACCTCGCGCTGGCCGGCCCAGTGCTCGGCGTAGACGGGGTTGTCCTTGATCGAGGCGTCGAGCCAGAGGCCGTAGCCGTCGGTCTCACCGTGATCGAAGGTCGCCTCCAGGTCTTTGCGGCGGCCACGGCCACCGCGACGGCCGCGACGGCGACGTCGGCGCCGGGCGCCGCTGCCATCGCCGGACTCGCCCTCGCCATCCTCGTCCTCGTCGCCATCCTCGGAGTCCGCCTCAGGGGCCTCGTCCTCGGTCTCCTCCTCGGCGGCAGCCGCCTCGATCTCGGCTTCGATCTCGTCGCGGAGATCGATGTCGCTGGAGCCGGCGCCCTCCTCGTCGGGAGAGAGGTCGTACTGCTTGCGGAACTCGCGCAGCTCGGTCGCGCTGACCTCGAGCTGGTGGGCGATCCAGGCGTCGGTACGGCCCTGCTGGACCCAGGCGCGGATCTGATTGAGCTGCGGCTTCAGTGAGCGTCTTGCCATCGGCGGGCGAGTCTATTCAACGGGGCGGGTCGTACGCAGGGCGCTAGGCCATCAGGAAGGCCAGCGCCTCGAACATGGCGACGACGACGAAGATCACGGTTACGGTCAGGCAGACGGCGAGGACGCTGAAGCGGACCTTGCTGTGCTGCTCGGTGCGACTGATCCGGCGCGCCCGCGAGCGGTTGGCGGCGCGGCGGCGCAGCTGCTCGCGCCGGCGGCGCTCCAGTGAAGTCTCCTGCTCGAAGGCCGTCTCGAACTGGGAGATGCTCTGTCGCATTCTCATAGAAAGGGGCCCGGAGGCCGGGGCGGACCGTAGCAAAGCCGCAAGAAATTGTTCAGGGCGGGCATGCACCCCAGATCCCAAGACCAGCCCGGGCCGCACTGCTCTGCAGGCGCGAAAAACGGCTTGCGAAGCGGGTATTCGGCGCAATCGCCAGGGTGCGGGCAAGGCCCCTACGGACGAGTTCGGCATTGACGAAGCGGTGGCCCAGGTAGACGTAGGCGAGCAGCCGGCCGTAGACGTCCCGCCGCTCGACCCCGAAGACGAAGCGGGCCCTTTTGCCCTCGACCAGGTGGTGGTTGAAGGCCGAGGCGCGGGGACCGAAGCACTGCACGGGCGTGTCCGGCTTGACCGTCTCCGGCGTGTCGACGCCGATGTAGCGGACGTCCTCGAGGGTGCCGCCGATCCGGGCTTCGACGGTGTCGCCGTCGACGACGCGGGCGATGCGCGCGGTCGCGGTGGCAGGCTCTTCGCCACCGCCGGCCGCTTCCCAGGGCCGCAGGATCAATGCCGCGCCGACGAGCAGCAGCACCGCGCTGCCGAGCCAGCCTCCGTTCCCGATCGTCCGCATGGCGCCGCCAAGGCCGGGGAGAGGGTCTTCTCTCCCCGGCCTGGCAGCCGGAAATGGCGCAGCCGCCGCGCTACCCCTGGGCCAGGAAGCTGATGCCGCTGAGCGGGATCGCGGTGCCTTCCGGGTTCGGGACGAGAACCATGCCGCTGGTGTCGACGCTTTCGATTTTGGATCCGGTGCCGCCGATCAGGACGCTCTGTTTGCTGGTCGGCTGGAAGGCGACGAACTTGCCGGCTGCCGGTCGGTAGCCCACGGGCAGTTCGAAGAGCAGCCCGACCAGGGGGTCGACGGTGCCGGGTAGGACCACGCCTTCGAGGTGGACGATTCCCTGCGCGTCCTTGTAGAAGCCGACCTGCTGGTATTCGACGTTGGGGATCACACGGTTTTCGCTGCCGTTCAGGAACGGCGGCTGCCCGGCTGCGCCGACGATCCGGATCGGCCCCGCGGAGGGGATGGTGCTGGCGAACGAGGCACTGGTGGCGGTGGTCGCGTGATCGGCGTCGCCGGCGCTGTCAGCCGTGGTCGCGTGCCCCGCGGTGGTCGCGTGGTCGGCGTTCTGGGCCGTCTTTGCCGTGCCGACACTGTCGGCGGTGAGGGCGCGGTCGGCGAGGTTGGCGCGTTCCGAATTGCTCGCCGAGGGCACGTTGCCGAGGCTGGCGATGTCGATATCGCTGCCGGTCAGGGAGCCGTTCTTCACCTTGGCCCCGGTTACGGCGTCCTTCTTGAGCTGCTTGGCGCCGACGCTGTTCTTCGGCAGCTGCGTCGCCGCGTAGGTGGTCCCTGCCATCGCGACGACCAGTGCCACGGTTGCCACGATCAGCGCCGGCGAGGGCCGGCGGCTCCACATCTTCGACATCACTCCTCCAGTCCTGGGATGGAAACGGACGAGTGCGTAAAAGTAGACGAGCGGCCCGGAGGCCGCTCGTCCAAAGCAAATCCACTCGTGAGCGGGCGCTACGGCGTGCGGCGCACGCTGGCGAGCAGCGACTCTTTGATCTGGCCGACGATCTCGACCGCCTCGCTCCACTCGCGCTGCCAGACGTTACGGCCGAAGATGACTCCGGAGCCGCCCGCCTCCATGATCTCGCGGGTGTTCTGCAGGACCGTCGCGTCGTCGACCTTGGAGCCGCCGGAGAGGACGACGAGGGCACGACCGGCCGACTCGACGCACTGGCGGATCGCCTCGGTCTGGTCGACCTCGAGCTCGTTATAGGGAGCCGGGGCGTCCTTGTCCTTGCTCGCGTCGACCTTCGGCATGTTGAGCTTGACGATGTCGGCGCCCATCTCCATCGCCAGTCGCGCCGCGTAGTCGATCGCGTAGAAGGAGTTGGGTCCGCCCTTGCCTTCGACGGCTTCGCCGCGCGGGTAGGACCAGATCACCAGCGGCATCCCGAAGCGGTCGCAGTCCTGGCGCACCTGCCGCAGCTGGGCGAGGTCCTCGTCCTGGCGCGGCGAGCCGACGTAGAGGGTGTAGCCGATCGCGTCGGCGCCGAGGCGGACGCCGTCCTCGACGCTGGCGTTGCAGGTCGAGAAGGCCTTCGAGGAGGAGGGGATGTCGGTCTTGCCGTTGACCTTGAGGATCAGCGGCACCCGGCCGGCGTAGTCGGGGTAGTACTTCTCGGCCATGCCGATCTGGCAGGCGAGCGCCGAGTAACCGGCCTCGGCCGCGAGCCGGAACTGGTAGTCGGGGTCCTTGGAGGCGGGGTTCGGGAAGAAGTCGCGCGGGCCGTGCTCGATCCCCTGGTCGATCGGCAGCAGCATCAGGGTTCCGTTGCCTGGGCCGAACTCGAACAGCAGCCGGTGCAGCCGGGCGCGTTTGCCCGGGGGCAGGGTCGCGAGCAGAGATTTCTGCTCGGTGAGGCTCTTCAACTCCACTGGATTCCTCCTCGGAAGACGGTTTCTCGCGGAGTATGCCACCGGAAAGGGGGGCGCGGGGCGGTCTCGGGGGGCTATCCTCGGACGATCATGAGCGAGACCGAGCTGAGCGTCATCTGCAAGAACTGCGGCTCGGAGGTCAGCCCTTATGTGACCGAGTGCCCCTACTGCGGCACCCGCCTCCGTAAGCGCGCCCCGAAGCTGGAGCGCAGCGGCGACAGGCTCGAGGCGCTGCGCCCGCGGCGGCGGCGCCGGCCGCGCTTCCTGAAACGGCCGGCGGCAGCCCTCGCGGCGGACCGCCCTTACGCGACGGCGGCGGCGATCCTGATCTCGGCACTGCTGCTGCTCGTCCAGAAGGCCAGTGGCGACCCGCTCGCGACCTTCGGCGGCCTGATCGTGCCGCTGCACGGCGAGTGGTGGCGCTTCCTCACCGCCCCCTTCGCCTACGTCGACGTCGGTTACCTCTTCGTCGTCGCGGTCGGGCTGGCGATCTTCGCGACCGGGGTAGAGCGGCGGCTCGGCAGCTTCCCGACCGCGGTGCTGCTGCTGGCGTGCGGCGCCCTCGGCATGATCGCCGCCAGCGGCGTCGCCAGCGCCCAGGGCGAAATCACCGTCGTCGCCGGCGGCAACGGGATGGCGCTCGGCGCGGTCGCCGCCTGGTTCGCGATCCGCCGCGCCGAGTCGCACGGCGCGATCGATCAGGAGTACGACGTGATCGGCGTCGTCGTCGCGGCCGTCGTCCTCATCGCCCTGCCGCTCTTCGCGCCAACGGCAGATCTGGTCGCCGGGCTGGTCGGCGGCGCTGTCGGCGGCCTCGCCGGGGTCGCCTCCTCGGCGCTGCACTCCCACGAATAGAAGCCTGCCGTCGAAGCGGGATCCCCGGATCGATCATCTAGGCTGGCCGCGTGCCCGACGAGAGCGAGCTCAAGGCCGCGCTGGAGCGGTTGCGTGACCCGGAGCGGTTCGCCGCCGCCGAGAGCGTCGTTGCCCAGGCGGCACCGCAGCTGCAGAAGGTGCTGGCGGCGGCGATGGCCGAGGGCGGCTGGTTCGGCGAGCCCCACGAGGCCGAGGCGCTGAGGGCGGCGACCGCGCCCGATCCCGAGGAGCGGCTCACCGCCGTCCGTGCCCTGCTTGCCGAGGAGGCGCGGATGGGGATGATGGTTGGCGTCGCCGTCGGCTGGGCACTGAAGGAAGAGCTGAGCGAGACTGCGCCCGCCGCCGGCGAGAGCGCAGCAGAGACCGAAGGAGAGCGTTGACGATGGAGATCAAGTTCCACGGGCAGTCCTGTTTCGAGCTGAGCGGCGAGGGGGTCAACCTGCTGGTCGACCCGTTCCTGAAGCCGAACAACCCGGCCGCGGTCCACACCGCCGAGGAGGTCGAGCCGACCCACATCGCGATCTCCCACGGTCACGTAGACCACATGGCCGACGCGGTGCCGGTGGCGAAGCGGACCGGAGCCCACTGCATTGGCATCGTCGAGCTGGCCGAATGGCTGAAGGGGCAGGGCGTCGACGTGGTCAGCGACCCGAACTTCGGTGGCACCGTCAGGTTCGACGGGGGCAGCGTCAAGATCGTCCCCGCCTGGCACACCAACACCCTGCCCGGCTCCGCGGAGGCGCCGTACAGCGCCGAGCACGGGATCGTCCTCGGGCCGCCGGCCGGCCTGGTGATCACGATCGGCGAGACGACGATCTACCACGCCGGCGACACCTGCCTGTTCGGCGACATGAGGCTGATCGGCGAACGGCACCCGATCGACATCGCTTTGCTGCCGATCGGCGGCCACTACACGATGGACCGCCACGACGCCGTCGCTGCGGCCGAGTTCATCGGCGCGGGGACGGTGATCCCGATGCACTACGACACCTTCCCGCCGATCGAGACCGACGCCGAGGCTTTCAAGGCCGACGTGGAGTCGCAGACCTCCTCGCAGGTCGTGCTCTTGAAGCCGGGAGAGACGCACTCGGTTTAGCCGGAGGACCGCGCGTCCTGGCGACGGCCGGCGAAAAACTGGCTGGCTGGCCAAACCGCTGCTAGGCTCGCTCGGACCGCTGGCGCGACCGACGAGGAGGGCTGGAGATGGAGGCCAAAGAGGCGACGGGGACGCAGTCGAGGACCGAGCGAGCCGACTTCCAGGCGACCGCCGACCCGGCCCTGAACGAGGCGGCGGACCGCACCGCCGAGATCAAGCTGCTCACCTACGCGGAGCTCTACGACCTCTGGGAGCGCCAGCAGTGGCAGACCCAGGAGCTCGACTTCAGCCGCGACCGCGAGGACTGGCACGAGCGGATCAGCGAAGAGGAGCGCTTCCAGCGCATGTACGGGCTCTCCTCGTTCTTCATCGGCGAGCAGAAGGTGGCCGAGGAGCTGGGGCCGATCATGCGGGCGGCGCCGACCGAGGACCAGAAAGTCTTCCTCTGTACGCAGATCGCCGACGAGGCCCGCCACGTGCGCTTCTTCGAGCGCTTCTACCGCGAGGTGGGGGTGCTGGAGTCAGAGGGGCTCGGCGAGATGCTGAGCGAGACCTCGGCCCACCTCAACGACAACTTCAACCGCCTCTTCGACGAGATGCTGGGGCGGCGCACCGAGCGGCTCTCGAGCGAACCGGAGGACACCGAGGCGCTGGTCGAGGCGGTGACGATCTACCACATGGTGATCGAGGGGATGCTGGCCCTGACGGGGCAGCACTTCATCATGGACTTCAACGAACGCGAAGGGACGCTGCCGGCCTTCGTCGAGGGTTTCGCCAACGTCGCCCGCGACGAGCATCGCCACGTCGCCTTCGGCTCGGTCTTTCTGCGCGAGAAGGCGCGCGAGGACGAGCGCTACAAGCAGGCGATCCAGCGCACGCTCGAGGAGTCGCTGCCGGTCGCCGACGGTGTCCTGCAGCCGCCCTGGGCCGAAGGCGAGGACTTCGAGCTGTTCGGCTACTCGCTCGAGGAGACGCGCCAGTTCGCCGGCACCTGCTTGATGCGGCGCCTCAAAGTGATCGGGCTGGGGTAGGGCTAGAGGCCCGGTTCTTCGGCGGGCGGTTCGGCCGCCGCGCTCGAGGTGCTGCCGTCTTCGGGAGCGCTGCTCACGGGCGGTTCGGCGGGCGGTGCGCTTTCCGCCGGCGGAGTCGTTTCAGCCGGCGGCGCGACGACGGGGGGAGGTGCGGTTGGCGTCGAGCCGGAGCCGCCGACGGTGACGACGACGGCTCCGCCGCCACCGTGGGCGCCGGCGCTGGTCGGCGTTGAAGGCGTGGCACCGGTGACCGCTTCGGTGGTGGTCGGCGGCACGCCACCGGTCGGGTCGGCGACGGATTGGCCGGCGGCGTCTTCGATCGCCGGTTCAGGCGGGGCCGGGGTTTCCTCCGCGGCGGCCGGGGCCGGGTCGGCGGGTAGCGCCTCCACGCTCGGTTCCGCGGGGGGCTGCTGGACTTCCGCGGCTTCCGGAGCCACCGCGGCGTTGCTGATTTCGGCCTTGGCGATCGCCGGAGGGGCGGTGTAGGGAAGAGCGTGGGCGACCTTCGGCGTGGCCGGCTCGACCGGGCCGGAGGTGCTCTGCTTGAGATCGACGGCGCCGGCGGTGATGACCGCCGCGGTGACGACGCCGGCGACGGCCTTGGTGCCGATCGCGCCGCCGAGGGCGCCGATGCCGCTGGCGGCACCGCTGCCGCCGAGTGCGGCTCCGACGCTGCTGACCGCGCCGGCGCCGGCAGCGCCCGCACCGGCCGCGCCGGCGGCCGCGGAGCCACCGGCGGCGCCGCTGGCGCCTGCCCCAGCGCCGCCGAGGCCGAGCTTGGAAGCGATGAAGCCTTTGAGGGCGACCAGCGGGCCGATCGGAGCCAGCGCCGCCAGCGCCTTGCCGTTGGAGCGGATCTGCGAGCGGAAGTCGGAGCACTCCTCGCACTCGCGGACGTGGCGACGGGCTGGGCCGGAGACCTTGCGCAGGCCCTCGGCCGCCTCGGAGAGCTCGAGCCGGACCTCGCCGCAGGTCAGCAGGCGCGCCTGGCTCGCCTCGGCGAGTGAGATCCGGGCCCGCACCAGCAGCGACTTGACCGAGGGCACGGTCGTGTCCATCGCCGCGGCGATCTCCTCGTAGGAGAGCGAATCCATCTCGCGCAGCAGCAGAGCCGAGCGCTGCGTCTCGGGAAGTTTCTTGACGTCGGTGAGCAGCTGGCGGAACTCCTCGCGGTTATGGACCTTCTCGGCGGTCGAGGCGGCCTCGACTTCGGGGACCATGTCCATCGATTCCTGCGCGTCGGCGGTCGGCTTGCGCAGGTGGTTGAGGCAGCGGTTGCGGGCGATCCGGTAGAGCCAGGGGCGCAGGTTGATCTCGCGCTCGTCGGCCAGCATCGCTTTGTAGGCGTTGACGAAGACCTCCTGCAGGACGTCCTCGGCATCCTCGGTGGATCCCAGCATCTGGCGGCAGAAGCCCTTCAGCCGACTTTCGTAGCGGTCGACGATCGCTTCGAAGGCGCCCGGGTTGCCGCCGCGCGCCATCGCGATCAGCTTGGCGTCGCCCTGCAGCTTCAGCAGCGGCGATCGGCGGGCGAGAAGCCCGCGGCGACTGGCGTGGGTTAGTGCTGATGCCTCCAAGCTCTCCTCCAGGGAAGGCGCGTTTCTAGGAGTAAGGACACCGTAACAGCGCATAAGTTGCGCCTGACGAGGATTTAGTGACGATTTAGACGAATACAGCCGGGATACCATCGCTTTGCCCGGGTGGCGAAACTGGCAAAAGCGGCGCCCTTAAAAGGCGCTGCCCCTTTGGGGGCTTGCGGGTTCGAGTCCCGCCCCGGGCATTTCTGGCGGACGCAAGATAGGCTCGCGGCCATGGAGCACGGGGGGCGGATCGTGGCCAGGGCGCTGAAGTCTCGGGGGGTCGAGCACCTCTTCACGCTTTCGGGCGGGCATCTCTTCTCTATCTATGACGGGTGCAAAGAGGAGGGGATCGGGCTCGTCGATGTGCGGCACGAGCAGACGGCAGCCTTTGCGGCTGAGGGGATCGCGAAGGCGACGCGTGGGGTTGGCGTCGCGGCCCTGACGGCGGGGCCGGGGGTCACCAACGGGATCAGCGCGATCGCTGGGGCCCAGGCGAATAACTCGCCGATCTGCGTGCTCGGGGGGCGGGCGCCGGAGATGCGCTGGGGATCTGGGTCGTTGCAGGAGATCGATCACCTGCCCTTCGTCTCGCCGCTGGTGAAGTCAGCGGAGACGGTCAAGGAGCCGGGGCGGATCGGTCCTGTCACCGCTGCGGCGCTCGACTTGGCGCTGGCCGCGCCGAGTGGGCCGACCTTCGTCGACTATCCGCTCGACGTCGTCTTCACCGAGGGCGAGGTTGACGTGCCGGCGCCCGTGGCCGCGGAGGCGCAGCCGGCGGCGGGCGTCGAGGAGGCGGCGGCGCTGCTGGCGGCGGCGGAGAGGCCGGCGGTGATGGCTGGCAGCGGGCTCTACTGGGGCCGCGCCGAGGGCGAGCTGCGGGGGCTGGCCGAGGCGCTCGGCATCCCGGTCTTCCTCAACGGGCTCGGCCGCGGCTGCCTGCCGGCCGATCATGACCTTGCCTTCAGCCGCGCGCGCAGCACCGCCCTGCAGGGAGCCGACGTCGCCCTCGTGGTCGGGGTGCCGATGGACTTCCGGCTCGGTTTCGGCGGCAGCTTCGGTGCCGAGACGAAGATCGTCCGCCTCGACGTGGCGCCGAACGAGCTGACCGCGAACCGGGCGCCCGACCTCGACCTGGTCGGCGACGTCCGCACCAGCCTGGCGGCGATCCGCGAGGCGGTCGGCGGGGGGGAGCCGCGGACGCGCCCCTGGCTCGAGCAGCTGCGCAATGTCGAGAGCGAGAAGCGCGCCGCCGAGCAGGCGGAGCTGGACGACGAGCGCTCGCCGTTGCACCCGGTTCGCGTCTACAAGGAGCTGGGGGAGGTGCTCGACCGCGATGCGATCGTGGTCGGCGACGGCGGTGACTTCGTCTCCTACGCGGGTCGCTTCATCGACACCTACGAACCGGGCTGCTGGATGGACCCGGGTCCGTTCGGTTGCCTCGGCGCTGGGCCGGGTCAGGCGATCGGCGCCAAGGTCGCCCACCCGGACCGCCAGGTCTGCCTGCTGCTCGGCGATGGCGCCTTTGGTTTCGCCGGCATGGAGTTCGACACGATGGCGCGGCACGGCCTCGGCGTCGTCGGTGTGATGGGCAATAACGGCATCTGGGCGCTGGAGCACCACCCGATGAAGTTCCTCTACGGCTACTCGGTGGCGGCGGAATTGCGGCCCGAAACGCGCTACGACGAGCTGGTCGAATCGCTCGGCTGCGACGGCATCCTCGTCCGCGAGCCGGGCGAGCTGCGACCGGCGCTGGAGAGAGCCTTCGGGTCGGGGCGGCCGACCCTGGTCAACGTCCTCACCGACCCCGAGGTCGCCTACCCGCGCAAGTCGAATCTGGCCTGAGCCGAAAAAAGAATCGGCCGCCATCGCTGGCGGCCGATTCAAATTGGCCCCTCAGGACGGGCAGGGGTACGTCTTCAGAGGCCATGTATTAGATGGGCTCAGACGGCGGGAGGCGCCATGATGCGGCAATCGCCTAAGCCCTGTAGCCAGGTCCGAGATCGGTAGAACCAATCTCTTCCCCGGTGCGCCGATTATGTGCAGGACTATCCGCTACGTCTAGTCGCCGAATAGTTCGCTACCCAGAATCAACTAGGGATGCTTTACCCGCTTTTCGGGCTTAAAACGGTTTTCTCACCCAAGTGTCCTGCCTCCGGCTCTCGGACTGTACACCTGGTACTCGAACGTTCTCGCGTAAAAAGCCCTGCTATTCGACATCATTTGGTGACGGTGTCGAAGCAGCGGGGACCTACCTGGCAGCCGTAATAGCCGTTCCGTACAAAATGTCGTGCTCGGAGGCCTGCACTCGCTCGAGGCCGAAGGCCCGCATCGTCTCGACCAGGATCACTACCCCGGCGACGATCGTCGGGGCCCGGTCGGGATGCATCCCGGGGATTTCGATCCGCTCCGCGAGCGGGGTCGAGGCGAGCTGCGAGAGCATCCGCTGGATCGAAGGCAGGGTGAGTACGTAGTCCTGAACCCGGCTCGGGTCGTAGGGCTCGAGACCGAGGTCGATCGCGGCGAGGGAGTTGGGGGTGCCGGCGACGGCGATCCCGGCCTCGGCCTTGACGCCGGGCGGCACCGCCTCCTCGATCAGGCCGCGGACGTCGCCGGCCAGCGCTTCCAGCTCGACGGCGGTGGGCGGGTCGGTGCCGATGTGGCGCTCGGTGTGTCGGACCACGCCTGCCTGCATCGAGGTGTGGAAGGAGATCTCGTCGCCGGTGCCGACGATCAGCTCGGTCGAGCCACCGCCGATGTCGACGACCAGCGTCGGCTCGGTCGGCGCCTGCTCGGAGGTGGCGCCGAGGTAGGTCAGCCGCGCCTCCTCCTCGCCGGCGAGGACGCGGGGCGAGAGCGCGAAGCGCTCCCGCAGCTCGGCGACGAAGGCGCTGCCGTTGTCGGCGTCGCGGACGGCGCTGGTGGCGACCACCTCGATCGTCTCCGCGCCGAGCTCCGCGATCGCCGCGACATAGGGCTCGATCGCCACGCAGGCGTCCTCGATCGCTTCCGCGGAGAGGCGGCCGGTGAGGTCGACCCCGCGCCCCAGCCGCGTCACCGTGCTCCGTCGCTCGACAGGCGCCACCCGATCCTCCGCGACATCGGCAACCAGCAACCGCGCCGAGTTCGTCCCGACGTCGATCACCGCGACCCGCTTTCCGGCCTCAGACATGGCCGCGCACTCTAGAGCGAGCTCTCCCCGGGACGCCTCTTGCGCAATCCCACCGAGCCAGCCCCCACTCAACCCCGCATTGCTACGATCAGGAGACCGCCGCGGGGTGGAGCAGCCAGGTAGCTCGTCGGGCTCATAACCCGAAGGTCGCAGGTTCGAATCCTGCCCCCGCTATTTCCTAAAAGGCCCGCATATGCGGGCCTTTTAGTTTAGTTATCTTACAGACAACAGGGTGCAAGATTGGCCGTGGGGCAAGCTGTGGGGCAAGGAGAGATCTGGGAGAGGTCGATCCAGCCCTGGAAATGGGGCAGCCGGTCCACCTACGTTCGCCGCCGAAATCGCAAGGTGCCCCCGCCGCTGCGTGAACAGCCGGGGGCGCAGCACAGGAAGCAAAATGCTCCCATGCAGACCACCATCTAAGGGCGCGGGTGACCAACCCGTCCTAAACGGATCTCGCCGAGGACGACCGCGAGGAGGCCGCGGTCCGACGCCGGTACTGGAACTCAACCCGGCGAGTCCCGCTCGTCGAAACCGTGAAGCTGCTCCCAGCGCAGGGCCTGCGCCCTCGCGGCCGAATTGCCCCCAGCCTCGCGCCGCGGGGCCTTGGTGAATTCCGAGCACCGAAATCGGACCCGAGACGCTGACTGCGTCCTTTGCGATGATCTGGCCATGGCAGGCTCCGGGGATCACATAAAGGCGCTGTTGAAGAGCCATGCCTCCGGTGACGATGCCTCCTTCTACGCCGTCGCCGCGCAGATCGCCGCGCTGGAGGCGCGTCGTGGCCACAATCGCCTCGCGGCCGAACTGAAGAGCGCGATCGACGCCTCGCGGGGAGAGCCCGCCGAGCGCTCCTCGGTCACCCCGCTGGCGCGCCCGCGCGGGGATCTCGCGGACCTGGTCACCGCCGCATACCCCGAGGTCGGCATCCACGACCTGGTCGCGCCCCCGGATCTCCTGCGCCAGGTGGGGGAGGTGATCGTCGAGCAGCGCCAGCGGGCCTCGCTGTCGGAGCGGGGCTTCGAGCCCGTTCACCGGCTGCTCCTCGAGGGCCCGCCCGGTACCGGCAAGACGATGACCGCCTCGGTCCTCGCCCACGAGCTCTCCCTGCCGCTGCTGACGGTCCGCTTGGACAGCCTGATGAGCAAATTCCTCGGCGAGACGGCGAGCAAGCTGCGGATCGTCTTCGACTCCGTTCGCGACCAGCGCGCGGTCTACCTCTTCGACGAGTTCGATGCGCTCGGAGCCGAGCGCGGCGGCAACGACGTCGGCGAGGCCCGGAGGATTCTCAACTCCTTCCTCGTTTTTCTCGACCAGTCCGGCTCGGAGAGCATCGTCGTGGCCGCGACCAACCACCGCTCGATCCTCGACCGCGCCCTCTTCCGGCGCTTCGACATGGTGATCCACTATCGCCTGCCCCAGCCCGAGGAGGCCGAGGCGGTGGTCAAAGCGCGGCTCGGGCCGCTCGGCAAAGGGTTGCGCTGGAGCAAGTCGCTGACCGAGCACGCCGAACACCTCTCTCACGCCGACCTGGTCAAAGCCGCCGAGACCGCCGCCAAACAGTCACTGCTCAAAGGTGGCAGGCGTGTCAGCGCCAAAGAGCTGACCAACGCTCTGGAGGTGCGCTCGTCCACTGCTAGCATCGCCTAGCTTTGGCAGAGGAGGGGGCTCAGTACTACGTCCACCTGACCGTTCGCGGGCATGTCGAGAACCGCGAGTTCCGTCGGCAGGGAGGCGGGAATCCGAAGGTCCGCGATGTAGAGCGGCGCGCGCACGGGCGTGCGGTCAAGGGCCAGCTCGATGCCGCCATCGCGGAGACCGACGAGCAGCGGGCCGCCCTGGAGCCCTCCTTGGAAGAGCTGAACGCCCTGGGCTCCGTCGTCGTGCTCGAAGGGGCCGGGCCCGCCTTTCCCCTGAAGGTCGACTCGCTGGAGGCCCTCTCGAGGCATCGCAAGGTGCCCAAGCGCCCCCAGTGGCTTTTGCTCTCGGTCACGCCTGGCGACGGGGACAACGTGGAAAAGGCGAGCGTCTGGATCAGCGACGAGTATCGCCAGACGTTCCTCGGGCTGTTCGAGGCGTTCCTCGAGAAGGACACCCCGACGGGCAAGCCCCGAAACCGCGAGCTGGTGGCGAACGTCGGCCGGATTCGCACCGCCGTTCTCGCGGATCTCTGGCAGTCCGCTGGGGAGCCGCCGAAGTCGGGCAAGCACTGGTGGGAGCTCTGGCTGCGGGACGAGCCCGACTCTCTCGAGCTCGCTCGCGCCTATGCAGAGGCGCTGAACGTCCGTCTCGTCGAGCGCGCGCTGCGGTTGTCGGGTCGAGCGGTGATCTGGATCGAGTCCAGCTGGGATCAGCTGCAGGCCCTTCCCTTCACCTCCGTTCCGCTGGCGGAGATCCGCCGGCCCGAGTTCGTCGAGACGATCGAGGATCTCGGCCGCGACGAGCAGGAAGAGCTGGCCGCCGACCTTGCCGGTCGGGTCCGGCCGGCGGACGCCGACTCGCCGGCGGTATGCCATCTCGACACCGGGGTGCGAAGGAGCCATGAGCTGCTTCGCGCCTCGCTCGATGAGAACGACGTCCACACCATCGTCGGCGGGTCGCTCGCGGACCGATCCGGCCACGGGACCCAGATGGCCGGCCTCTCCCTCTACGGCCCGCTCGACGGGCCGCTGCTCGGCGCTGCGGAGATTCGCCTGCGCCACCGTCTCGAGTCGGTGAAGTTCCTCCCCGACGAGGGAGAGCACGAACCCCAGGCCTACGGCATGGTCACCGCGCAGGCCGTCGCCGCTCCCGAGGCCGTCGTGGACCGCCCTCGCGTCTTTTGCATGCCGGTCACGACCGCACCGGACCGGCCCGGCGAGCCCTCGCTTTGGTCCGCTGCGGTGGACGCTCTTGCCGCGGGCGTGGACATCGCGAGCGACGAGGAGGGAATCGGCCTTCTGGGCGCCCCCGACCCCGCCGCTTCGAGGCTGATCGTGGTCTCCGCTGGCAATGTCGACCGATACGAAGCGGACTACCTGGCAGCCTGCGACCTCGCTCCGATCGAGGATCCCGCCCACGCCTGGAACGCACTCACCGTCGGCGCACACACCGAACTCACCGAAACTCCGAGCGACCCGAGCTTCCACGGCTGGACCGCGCTCGCGGCGCAGGGGGAGGTCTCTCCGCACAGCCGCACCTCCGTGTCTTTGAGCACCAGGTCCTGGCCGGCGAAGCCGGACATCTGCATGGAGGGAGGAAACGTCCTCTTCGACGGCGCCTCTGACTTCCACGAGCGCCACCCGATGCTCTCCCTGCCGACGACCGACAACAGGGACGACCTTGCCCTCGGGTCGCTGAACGCGACCAGCGCGGCCACCGCGCAGGCGGCGCGCCTCGCGGTCTTGGCCCAGGCGACCTACCCGGAGTTCTGGCCGGAGACGCTGAAGGGCCTGCTGGTCCACTCGGCTGAGTGGACGCCCGCGATGCGCGCTCGCTTCGACGGCACGGGCGGCAAGGCGGAGAGACTCCCATTGCTTCGCCGCTACGGCTGGGGAGTGCCGAGCGAGGATGCCGTCCTTCGATCGACGACGAACGCGGTCACCATGGTCAAGCAGGACGAGTTCGTACCCTTCCAGGGCGAGGATTACCTGGCCCGCGTCTTTCGCCTGCACACGCTGCCCTGGCCGACCGAGACCCTGCAGGAACTCGGTGCGGCCAACGTGGTCATGAAGGTCACCCTGGCCTATTTCATCGAGCCCACCGCCGCCCGGCGGGGATGGCGCCAGAAGTACGCCTACCGGTCTCACGGATTGCGCTTCGAGCTCAAGGGCGCGTCGGAAACGATGAGCGAGTTCCTCGCCAAGCTGAACTTCGAGGCCAACGCCGAGGAAGAAGGGCGACGGACCTCCGGGGGCTCGGATCGCTGGCTCCTCGGAAAAAACGGGCGCAACAACGGGTCGCTCCACCAGGACATCTGGGAGGGATCGGGCGCCGAACTGGCAACCAAGGGCGTGCTCGCGGTTCATCCCGTCGGTGGCTGGTGGAAGAACAACAGGCGAAAGGATCGCATCGATCGCGGGGTGCGCTACGCGTTGATCGTGTCGCTGAGGACCGCCGAGGAAGACGTCGATCTCTATACCCCCGTGGCGGTCCAGCTCGATATTCCGGTGGAGGCTGCGATAGTCGCCACGTAGGCCGGGTTGCCAGGGCGCCCGATGTCGGCGTCCTCGCTGGGCGAGGTCGGGGGTGGCGAGTTCAACCTCTTCGACCACGATTCGCATCGCCGCTCCTCGGCGTTCCGGGGGGCACAACCCGGAGGGCGGCGCGATCAGGCGACCGGGATCGAGTTCATGCTGGACGCGATCTCGGATGCGCGGGGCGAATCGCCCACGACGCCAAGTCTGCGCCGATAGGTACTACTAAGGGGCCTCGGCCGCAGCAAGGAGTACCTGGATCCAGGGAGGCGTACCTTCTCGAGCCATCAGCCTGGCCGCTGCAGCGCAGCGGGCCTCGTCTACTTGTAAGCCATATTGGCTGGCGACGAAGCCCTTCAGCTTGCTCTTGGGGATATCCATCCGCGCCGCCTCTTCGAGCACTGTCGCTTTTCCCGGCCAGGGAAGGCCGGCAGTCTCGGCGAGTGCGGCATCCGATAAGGCAAGGAAGGCGTCGGCGCTCCCGTGCGAGACGACGGCAAGTTGTCTGTCAACGGCTTTGGCCCGCTGGAGAAGCTTCGCCGTCTCTCGCATCTCATGGGAGGAGCCTGCGCCGCCCAGCGCCGGCGACTTGCGGAGGAGGGCGAGCTGCCCGGGGTCGAGATCATCAACCAAGACGACGAACCGCAGGTCCGGCAGGCGGGCGAGCGGATTGTCGAGGACTGACCGCATGTTGCCCAACCCGCCATACATCGCTACGTGTATGCCGCGCCTCCTCAACTCGTCCCCACATAAGGCGTCAACTACTGCACGGTCCATCGGCCCCTCCACCCAGACGATCGCCCTGACGAGGCCAAAGAGATCCCCGTGGTCGAGGCCCATCTCATTCGCCACGTGCTGGAGGGCGTCGTCGTCCGCGGGGGAGAAGGAGGTGTAGAGGAGGCCGTCGGTTACGCGTTGGACGTGGACGTGGCGGACATCGTCGCCGCGACAGGCCAGGAAGGCGGGGGAGTGCGTGGCGATGACGATCTGCGTGTCGGGATGCTGGGCGCGCTGGTGCAGCCAGGCCGCCGCCTCCCTTGCGTTCGAAGCGCTGAGGTGGCGCTCTGGCTCGTCAATCAGGACCAGCCGCGGCTGGATGGCCCGAGCGCATGCCTCCAGTGCTGCGCTGGTTCGCGGCGTGCGGGGCGCGCTGGCCAGCATCTGCAACTGCCAGTCACGCTCTGCCGGTGAGCACAGCCACGATGCGCCGATCGCCTCGGGCACCCCGAGCCAGCGCCGCTTTGCCTCATCGAGTCGCTCGGCGGGAGATCCCGGGCGGTCGAGAAAGCGCTCGAGCTCCTCGCAGGACGCCAGCAGAAGCGACGCCGAGGCGGCCTCGGCCATCGCGACGAGATCCCAGACGATGAGCTCGATCCAAAGGCGAAAGCCGGAGGCGATCTGATTCGCCGGGAACTTGTCGGAGAACGAAGGATGCCGCCGCAGCTCGGTGCGTGGCGAAACGCGCGCGTTCAAACGCGTCGCCCAATCCTTTTCTGGGGGAGACGATGGATCGAAGTCGAGCCGGTAACGGGAGGAGAGGAAGGCGGGGAGAGCCTCAAACGCCCGGTCCTCCAGGCCCCCTACCAGTGGGATCAGGAAGCGGTCCAAGTTTGCGTCGTCATCCTCGCTCACCCAGGGACTTGCGGCATCGACTGGTGGCAGGGGTAGTTCGGCTCCGGCTCCCCACTCGCGAAAGCTGTGCCATGCCTGCTCCACCGCTGCCTCGAGCGCCGCGAACGCGGCGTCCAGTCCCGCAGGCAGCAGCAGGGTTCGGGGGACGAGCGGCAAGCTCGTCGTGCCTATGACGCCAAGATGAAACGGGCGGTGCGGAGGTCCGATGCGGTCGCGCAAAGCTGTCGCGGCCGCTTTCCGCTCAGGCGATCGGGCTCGCCGGCTACCGACGGCCTCGGACATGGAAGACGGCGTCTCGGCCTCATGAAGGGGCGACTCGACCAGGTTCAGCTGCCATCTGTCCTCCGTAATCGGCTCGCCGTCTTCGGGAGCAGGGAGCGAGTCGATCGCGAAGACGGGAGCCTCTGCGAGCTGCGACGAAATCTCGGGCGCTACCTGGTCGAACAGGCGAGGATTCCCGGCGAGGGTCTCCAACGTCCAGCGGGCTGCGGATGAGAGCTCGGTGTCGTCCTCAATCGAAAGGCTCTCGAAGAGGGCGTCGAAGGCGGGGCGGTCATTGCGAAAGCACATGATCGCCGTGCAACGTCCAAAGCTCTGCGAACGCTGCGCGAGGACGTCCAGCCTCTCGGCAACCTGGCGCAGCGTCGTGCTCTTGCCGCTGTCGTTGGCCCCGAAGAGGATCGTCAGGGGCGCCAGCGGCAGCACGTCCTGCCAATACACGAGCCGAGCTTCGCTCGGCTCGCTTTCCCACTCGATGCCTGCAACGTAAATCGGATCGCCCTCGCTAGGTCGCTTCCGCGAATGAATGACAGATCGGCAGTTGTCTCGTGTCCTGGGGCAAGGATTGGGGCAAGAAGCCCCACGGATCCCAGCCGATCCCCACGTAGTTCGATCTCGCGAAAACCGCTTAAAGCCGTGCTCCACGTAGTCCAGCCGATCTCAAGATCGGGCTCATAACCCGAAGGTCGCAGGTTCGAATCCTGCCCCCGCTATAGGGGGCAACGCCTGGGGCAACACGAGGTCTGAGAGAGGTCGATTCCAACCCTTGCGCAGGGCTTCCGGTCCTCCTATGTTCGCCCGCGAGAAACGCGAATAAACGGCCCCGGCGACGTTAGAGGCGCCCCGGGGCCCCGGCACCGAAGAGCCAACCTTCGATGCGGGAGAGACGGTACCCGTCTCAGCTTCGATTGACGCCGCCCCGGCGGCGGTTCTAGGTGCCCTCACCGAAAGGGGGGCACATGGCGCAATCAGCGAACACGACGCCGAGACCAACCGGCGCTTTCAGATCGGACATCAGACCTGCGAAAAGGTGTCCGGCAACCTCGACTCCCCCCGCCGCAAATGACGGGCGGAAACGGAGGTGCCAATCCAGGACGCGGCAGGGTGCGGCTGCTCGTCACCCTCGACCTGCCCGAGATGGTGCGCCGCCAGGCCGAGGCGTGGCAGCAGGAGGCGCTGACCGACCCCGCGCTGCGTCACCACACAGCTACTCAGTACCCTGACTTGTGTTGCAGGGGAAGATGGCAATGGGGACTAGAAGCCGGTGTCTGCTCGTCTGGGGCCTGCTGCTCGGGCCCATCCTGCCCGCAACAGCCTCAGCGGCGACCTGGCAGCCGACGCAGCTTTCCGGCCTGGCCGCGAAAAGCTACATCCTCAACGTCTCCTGCCCGTCGAGCTCGCTGTGTGTGGCCAGCGGGACCAACAACATGATCGCCTCCTCGACCGATCCGACCGGCGGCTCGGCCGCGTGGGCCCCCGTCTTCGTCGGCGAAGGGCCCTGGCCGAACTCGAACACCTGGCCGAACCAGGAGATCTCCGGGCTGCAGATCCAGTCGATCTCCTGCCCCTCGACCCACCTCTGCGTGGCGGTGATGAACAAGGGCTTCGTCTACAGCACCACCAATCCCTCCGGGCCGGCTTCGGCCTGGAAATCGGTCGAGATCGGCGAACCGGGAGGCCGCAACGTTCACCTCGTCGGCGTCTCCTGCCCGACAACCACCCTCTGCGTTGCGGTCGCCGAAAGGCACGTGGGCGGCGGCACCGCCGGGGACCTGAGCGATAACTACGCCAAGGTCCTCGTCTCGACGAACCCAACGGGGGACGCCTCGACCTGGCGCACCTTCGAACTGACCGAACCGTTCAACTTCGGCGCCATTTCCTGCCCTCGCGCGGACCTCTGCGTTGCGGTCGGCCAGGAAGGCGGGATCGCCTTCACCACCAAACCGCAGGGCGAAGCCGTCGACTGGCACGTCGTCGGCGCGCCCGCAGGCCCCGGCGGGATGCAGGCGATCGGCTGCGTTTCGACGGTCCTCTGCGTGGCAGGAAACAAATCGGGCAGCCTGATCACCAGCACCGCCCCGACGGGCGGGCTCGGAGGCTGGAAGGCATTTGGAGGTGGCGGTTCGGTCCAGATCACCGGGGTCTCCTGCCCATCCGCGTCGGAATGCGTGGCAACCGACAACAACGGCAGCGTCCTCACCTCGACCAATCCCACCGCCGGTAGCTCCGCCTGGAGCTACGTGAACCTGATCCGCTACGAACTTCCGCAGGGCGGCTCCTTCCAGGAGGGCAACGGCCTCTTCGGCGCCGCCTGCGCCTCGCGCACCCTCTGCGCCGTCACCGGCGCCCGTGGGCAGATCTTCACCAGCACCGACCCATTCGCCGACCCGCCCGACCCGCCCGACCCGCCCGCGCCGACCAAGGCGAAAGCGAAGAAGCGCGGGCCCGAGCGCCCGCGGGCGAAGATCGCGACCGTGAAACCGCCCAGCAACCGCGCCATCGAAGAGCATCGTGCGAAGGTGCTGGTCCGCTTCTTCGCCCGCGGCAGGACCGGCGGCTTCGTCTGCAAGTTCGACAAGCGGCCCTACCGGCGCTGCAGCTCCCCGAAGCGCTACCCGGTCAAGATCGGCAGGCACGTCTTCAAGGTGAGGGCAATCGGGGTGACCGGGCTCCGTGGCCCGGCGGCTTCGGCCGTAATCCGAATCACCAAGCCCTGCTCGTTCGGAGGGCATCAGTTCGCGGCGCGTCCCAAAACCTGCGGCTCCACGGTCGACAAATAGCCCCCATCTTGGGGGTGCGAAGCGCTTGTCCTCTGCTGTCAAGCCCGGTGGCAGTTTGACCCGTTTGCCCGGTTTAAAACTGACCCCCTGGTCGCTCTGTAACGGTGAAAGCGGCGGTTATCCGCACTGACACTTCCCGGCGTGTGGCGCGCCGGCTGCTCCCACTGACGGCTACGAACCACCTACCCCCGCTGCGACGCAGGGGCGGCATCGCACCCTTTTCCTGCGGAGTCTCTGCGGATGCTCGATTCAGCGAGGGGTCGGTGAAGTTGCTCGTACCCGGACGCTTCACCACCACCTCGATCAAGACCCCTGACGGCGGCGAGCTGGAGGTCCGCCTGACCGATGGTGGCCATTGGCAGATGAAAGCGAAGCTGGTCGCGGAGAAGGACTGGCGCCCCCTCTGCCGGGGTCACATCGACGGCAGCATCTTCGACGCCGCCAGGCCCGATGATCTCGCCCCGGTCAAGGTCGGCCCCTGTTGGTCGACCCGGCCGGTCGCCGGGTCGAGGTCCGGGGTGTCGAGCTGCGGCTGACCGCACACGAATATGAACTGATCGCGCTGCTGGCGACCGAGCCTGGCCGCGTCTTCACGAAGCAGGAGCTGCTGCGCGAGCTGTGGGGGAGCAGGGGCACCAGCAAGCTTCGCTCACTTGAGTCCCACGCGAGTCGCACGCGCTGCAAGCTGCGGGATGCCGGCGCCGCTGGCTTCATCGTCAACTGCCACGGCCAGGGTTACAAGCTTTCCGATCAGCCGGTCTGATCCTCGGGGCTATCCTGCCGCCGACCGTGGCAACCCCGCTTGAGCAGTTGAACGGCGCCTATGGGGCCGTGATGAATGCGGAGGGTCAGGCGTTCTTTCGCCGCCTCAGCGAGTACCTGGGGCTACTGCGAGAGAACCGCCGGATTGAGCGAGTCGTGAAAGCGCTTTCGGCCGAGGTGCAGGAGGCCGAACGAAAGTACGCCGAGGAAGACGAGCAGCTGGCCCGCGAGTTCGTCGCGCTCCGGGGCGACCTGGTCGAGCTCGCCCCCGAGGCCGGCGAGGACACGGAGGCCGAGCACCCCGGCCAGCGCGAACCGTTCGACCCGGCGGAGGCCGAGCGCTGGCGGGCGTGGTCCTTCACGCTGGCGAACTTCGACGCGATCGCGGCCGATCAAGAGAACCAAATGCGCGAGGAGAGAGAAGGGGACCGCAGCCGGTCGCGAGCGCTTGGCGAAATCTTGAACGCGATGGTCTACAACCTCCAGTACCCCGACGATCCGAACCGGAAGGTCCGCGCCGACCTGGACGACCTGCGAACGAGGCTCAACCACCTTCGCGACCAGCAGAACGCGGCGCAGCTTAGGGTTGAGGCGGTGGCCGAGTCGACCGGCCACATCGCCCTGCTGAACCTCGAGCACGTCATAAGCCACACGGCGCCGCGACAGCCGCGACCAGAAGCCCCACGCGGCAGCGACAGCACGCCGTCTGGATAAATGAAGTCTTCGCCGAAAGCATCTCGGGCTTCGCCCACCTCCGCGAGCTAATGCGACCGAGGGAGCTGCGCGGCTCGCTTGGACAGAACGCGCAGGAGGCGATCGAGCGGATCGAACGGACGTGCAAGGACGCGCTGGAACGGCTGCATCCCCCGCTCAGGCAGCGGCTGGAAGGTAAGCGGTTCCTGCCGGCCTGGGGTGATTTCACCCGCAGCGAAAAGATCGGGATCGTCAGCGCCGCGCTCACCGGCCTCGGGATCGTCGCCGCCGTCGCAATCGCGCTGGTCTCGGCGGGGTGACCGGGGCGGGCGCTGCTGGGGCAGCAAATGGGGCAACACGCCCCACAGACTCCAGCCGATCTCAGCCGATCTCGATCGGGCGGAAACCGCTCTAGGAAGCGCTCCACGTAGCCCAGCGGGTCCACTGGATCGGGCTCATAACCCGAAGGTCGCAGGTTCGAATCCTGCCCCCGCTATGGCCTTATGGGTAACCGCCGGTCGGTTGCCCATAAGAGCGAATCCTTCCCCCGCTATGGCTTTTACCGGTGACCAACCTCGTGGTAGCGCTCGGTGTGAAAGCCGAACTCGCGGAAGGTCGGATGGATGTCGAGGCGGGTGTAGATCGAGTTGATCAACCCGGTCGAGGAGTTGGAGATTTCGCGCATCACGTCGGTGTATTCAATCCGAGCGCCGTGCGCGCCTCCTTGGCCTGCTCGGCACCGCTTCGGCGCGGCCGAGCCCCTCGCGAAGTTGTTGGCGGCGCTCCTCGCTGGTCAAGCGCTGCCTGTCGGGGGCCTCGACCCTTCTCTGCGCCTGCCGCGACTCCGTTTTATCGGGGGGTAGATCATGGTCTCCGTCAAACTTGGCCTGGCTCAATCAGCGAGTGAGTACGGCATTCACGGTGTAAGAGGCCTTCGGTGCTGACCAAGCCGCCTCGATGACATCCACTCCGTCCACATGCACGAGCCAGATGCCGCCACTGTCGCAATGCCCGGTCGTGATCGTCTCTTCGTAGACCCGGTTGACCCCTTCGAAGCCGAGCGGCCGTAGTACCCCTTCTCAGTCCAAGGCTGGGTAGGAGATTCCCGAGCCATGGGACGAGAAGATCATTTCCATCGGATAGTCCTTATTCACTCGGGCTGGCGTGCCTCGTTGCTGCGCCCGGCCGATGTAGGTGCCCGATTCTGGAATGCGCCTGTCGGAACTGGTCGAGGTCGGCCTCGCCTGGCGAGGGGACGATGAACTCTGGGGTGCGGCGGATCGTTCGTCTCGCAGCGTCGCCACTTCCCTCTGTAGCTGCCGTATCTGATCGGCGCGATGCGCTGCCACGGCGCCCTGGCGCCTCGCCTGTTCGATGCTTGACTGTTCGGAGGAACCGCTGCTCCCGCAGCCACACACCGCCAGTGCGAGCAGGCGACAGTCGCGCTCGCGCCCAGTGCGGTTCGTACACGTTGGTTCACCGACTTCGCCATTTTGCTTGCTTCCGTGGTGGAAAGTAAGGGGAAGAATATTGGCCTGTGTCGAGTCGGAGTTTCGGGGCTTAAAAAACCTTGGTGTGTTTCCGAATTTCTCTGGCACTCGCTCTGGTGAGTGCCAAGGGTCATGGTAAGGTCGGCACCCCATGGCGCGGATGTCCCAGCAGGTCCTCGGACGAGCCACGCTGGCTTTCATTGTTCTGGCAGTCGGAGTCGCACTGTGTGGGTGTGGAGGCTCGGGGGACGGTGGGGCCGCTGAAGTCGCCAAGCAGGAGGAACTGCGTGCGGCGCGCGAACAGGCCGCGCAGGACGCCAGGCAGGGCGCGAAGATCGCCGAGCTCGAACGCAAGCTGAAGCACACGCACAGGTCGAGCTCGGGGACGCAAGCTCCTCCGCCGGCGCCGACGTCTTCGGTGAGCCAGGAAGAACCGCTTTCAGGGCTGTGGAAGGGCGAAGCGGTGATCGACTACAGCAGCGGCAAATCGGATCCCTTCGAGCAGACGATCCAGATCGACTCGCTCGTTCCCGGGCAGGTTGCCGGTTACTCCGAAGCCGTGCAGGGGAGCACGACCTGTCACGGTCCGATCACCTTCGAAGGCACCTCTGAGGGTTGGTACCGGTTCAGCTCCGAAGAGCAGAACAAGGCCGAATGCATCGACTCCAGCGAGGTGGAGCTGATGCCGCTCTCATCCGGCGCGCTCGAATATCGGGAGAGCACCGACGTCTCGCTGAGTACGGGTACGCTCGAGCGGGTTCGGTGACCCCTCGATGCGAAGACGGGACTTCACCGCGTTCTGGGCTCACCGAAGGCGGCGCGTCATGTCCACAACGAGATCACCGGCTCCGAGCGGCTTGACATCGATCGACTGTGGTCGACAGGGAGGCGATGTGAAGGTCGCACTTGGCGGCTCACAAACGAAAGGCGGCCTGGTCCTGCTCCTCCCCCTAGTGCTCTCGGTGTACGGCTGCGCCGGGAGTTCTCCGGCACGTCTCAGCGAGAGCGGATCAACTGCTGGGGGTACCCACCGCCCGAGGTTGCTGAAGATTGCCGCGGTCGGCGACACTGCGATGGGCATGACGCCAGTGCTGCCGCCCGAACCGGCGACCTACTTAGACCCAATCGATGGCGAGCTGAAGGGCGACATCGTCTTCGGCAACCTCGAGGGGACGCTTACCGACGTCTCCGAATCGCCCAAGTGCGGCATCGGCTCGAGCGAATGCTTTGCCTTCCGGGCGCCGCCCGAATACGCCCACTACCTCGCCCACGCCGGCTTCACTTTCATGAACGATGCCAACAACCACTCCTTTGACTTCGGTCAGGTCGGGGAGGACGAAACGATCGCAGCCCTGCATGCGGCCGGAATCGGGCAGAGCGGGCTGCCCGGCGAGGTCACGACCGTCGAGGCGGGGGGCGAGCGGGTCGCCATCCTGGGCTTCGCCCCCTACTCGAACACTGCCTCGCTGCTCGACCTCTCGGCGGCCCGCGAACTCATCCACGAGGCCGACGCCGGGGCCGACATTGTCGTCATTGCGATACATGCCGGCGCCGAGGGTGTCGATGCCCAGCACGTCACTGGCGCCGAGGAGACCTACCTCGGCGAGGACCGCGGTAATGCCGAAGAGTTTGCCCAGAGGGCGGTCCGCGCTGGCGCTGACCTCGTTCTCGGCTCGGGCCCGCACGTCCTGCGCGGGATGGAGATCTACCGGGGCCGCCTAATCGCCTACAGCCTCGGCAACTTCTCCGGGTACCACAACTTCAGCCTCGAGGGAGCGCTTGGCGACACCGTCGTTCTGCACGTGACTCTGGCGCCCGATGGTGCCTTTCGTGCCGGCCGCCTGGCCTCGGTGCGCTTGAGCGAAGCGGGGCAGCCGGTGCCGGACCCTGCCGATACCGGAGCGGATCTCATTGCTTCGCTCTCCAGTGAAGACTTCGGCTCTGCGGCGATCGTGGTGGGATCCAACGGTGCCATCAGCGCACCACGTTGACTCAATGACTGGGTTGCGTGAGCAGCGAAGGTGGTCGAGCGGGCGTTATGGCGGCTTACGCGAGGCCACGGCAGTCACCGCTGTGGCTGTGCTTAGTGTCTTTTTCGCAGCGACGACTCCGTCTGGCGCTGCTGGGGGCTACTGGGGGGCTGGCAGTTCGAGCCGGCCCTGCGGTTCCTTGGCGATCGACTACACGCCGGTGCCAGGTGAGCACTACCGCCGCATGTACATCAAGGCTCCGCATTCGGTTCGTTGCCCGCCCGCGCGGGCGATCATGCGGCGCTACCGTGACGACAACGGACCGTGCGTGGGCAGTGGCTGCTTTCGCGACTACCCGGGGGGCTGGACCTGCAACGCCGCGACTCCCGGCCAGTGGCCTGTGATTCAGGAATGCCGACGTGAGCGGGTGCGGGTGTTCGGATCGGTCAAGTCGAAGTTCAAAGGCCCGCGCCGCGCGCCGCGGGCGGGCGAGGGTGACGTTGAGCGTGCCGGGCTACTGCCCAGCCGCCCACGCGTTCGGCTTCCTGCGTGAAACCACCGCGGCGGCCCCTGGGGCGGGGGAGGAACGCAGGACTCTAGGTAAGGCACCTCTACACCTTGGGTGCCTGGTTGGCTGGCGGCGACCGGTGGATGCTTTCCCTGCGGCTCGATCCGCAGATGAGAGCCCGATGCAGAGGCCGGGTTTCTCGCAGGCTTTTGTCAACCAGGAAGAGGAGGCAGTCGATGCGCAGGTGGACTATCAGGTCAGCTCTCGCGGTGGCCGTGGTCGCGGCGATCGCGATTGCAGGTTGTGGGTCCTCGGAGTCATCGTCGAGCAGCTCGTCAGGGTGGAGTTCGTCCGACGCCGAAAAGGTCGAAAGCGAACTGGCCAACACGCTCACCGAACAGGGCCTGACCCCGACCAAGGACGAAACCGGCTGCATCGTGGCGGGCTATCAGCGGATGGGAGTGTCGGCCTCCCAGGTGCTCGAAAACGGTGAAACCACTCCCGACCAGGAACGGGAAATCCACGAAATCGCCGAGGAATGCGTGATCAGCTCCTCCGGCTCGGAAGGGGGCGAATCGGGCTCTGGCGAAAGCGAGGAAGAAATCGCTGGCGAAGCCGAAGAAGCCCTCAGCGGCCCTGCCTGCCAGGAAGACGTCTATAGCGAAGCCTGCAGGGAAGAAGCCACTCAGAAAGAGAACGAAATAGCCGAAAAGGAGGGGCTGACTCCCCCTGAAGAATAGAAGCGGGTGCGAGGTTGGGAACCCCCGGCCCGAGAGAACGGGCCGGGGTGCTCCATGGTCATTCAGTCGCGGCCGGGTCCCCCATCGCTGACGTTGTCGGAGGCGGGCTGGCGGGCAGATGGCGGATGTCGGGGACGCTGATCAGCGCGACGGTTGCGACGACGGCGAGTACGAAGGCCAGCCACAGCGAGGTGCTTACCCCGATGGCGGCCGCGACCGGGCCCCAGATCGCGAGCCCCAAGGGATAGAAGGCAAGCGAGCCGAACCAGTCGTAGGAGCTGACTCGGGACAGCGATTCGCCGGGGATGTGGCGCTGGAGGGTCGTCTCCCAGACGGAGATCGCGAGTGCCATTCCGGCGCCGGATAGCGCCGCGCCGCAGGCGATCAGTGGCACCGAGGTGGTCGCGGCCATGAAGGCCAACGGCAGCGTGAAGATTCCGTCGGCGAGGGCGGCGAACAGCAGGGGCCGGCGCGGTTTGACGCGCGTCGCGAGCAGGCTGCCGGCGAGTGCCCCGACTCCTACCGCCGTGAGAATGGTGCCCCAGGCAGCCGCGCCGCCGAGGTCGCGGTCGGCGACGATCGGGCCGAGCACTCCCCACGCGCCCCAGAGCAGGTTGCCGATCGCGAAGCAGAGGACGAAGGTCCAAACCCACCTGCGAGACCGAAAGGCGACCCAGCCCTGACGCAGGTCGGCGACGAAAGAGCTCCGTTGCGCCGCGACTCGCGTCGGTATCCGCAGCATCGCCAGGCAGGCGGCACTCACCGCGAACGTCACGGCGTCGATCGCGATCGCCCAGCCTGCTCCGGCAGCGGCGACCAGCACCCCGCCCAGGACCGGGCCGAGGATCTCCCCGGTCGAGACGGCGCTCGCGCGCAGGCCGTTCGCCGGCTGCAACTGCTCGGCGAGGACGACCTCGGGCAGCAGACCGGTCGAGGCGGGGCTGAAGAAGCCGGTGGCGGCGCCGGTCACGCCGGCCACCAGCGCGAGCATCCACACCTCTGCCCATCCCGCGATCAGCAGAGCTGCCATCGCGCCCTGGCTCCCGACCCGCACCAGGTCCGCGGCCACCATCACGGCCCGGCGGGAGGCCCGGTCGGCGACGACGCCGCCGGCCAGCACGGTCGCCACCAAGGGGAACGCCCCCGCGGCCAGCACGAGCCCGACCTCGGAGGCCGAGCCGCCGATCTCCAGCACGGCGAAGGCGAGCGCCACGACGGCCATCCGATCGCCCAGCACGGAAACCGCCTGCCCACTGAAGAGGAGCCGGAACTCCCGCGTGCGGAGCACGTCGAGGCTTTCGGGCAGGCGCGCCAAGAGACCTCCTATCCGGCCCGGACGCGGGCGGCCTGGCGGACCAGATGGTCGCGCTCGGCGACGTTCGTGGCTCGGTGGGCGGCCTCGGCGTAGGCCGTGGCGGCGGCGGGAAGGTCACCGTTCAGCTCATGCAGGTGGCCGCGGACGGCGTGCCAGCGGTGGCGGTCGGCGAGCACCTCACGCAGTCGCTCGGTTTCGCGCAGCCCGGCCTCGGCACCGAGGACGTGGCCGACCGCGACGGCGCGGCCGAGCACGGCGGCGGGGTCCTGGCGGGCTGGATCGTCGGTGAGGGCGACGAGGTCGTCATACCAGGCGAGGATCTGGGGCCAGTCGGTCTCCTCGGCGCTTGGCGCATCGTCGTGCAGGGCGGCGATCGCCGCCTCGACCTGGTAGCGGCCGGGGCGCTGGAGGGCCAGCGCCGACTGCAGTACGCGCACGCCCTCGGCGATCTCGCCGCTGTCCCAGAGGGCGCGATCCTGCCGGTCGAGGGTAACGATGCGACCCACCGAGTCGAGTCGCGCCGGCAGGCGGGCGTGGCTGAGGAGCATCAGCGCCAGCAGCCCGCGCGCCTCCGGCTCCTCGGTGGCGAGGTTGAGCTGGCGGGTGAGCCGGATCGCCTCGCCCGCCAGGTCCACCCGACCCGCGTGGCCGGCCGTGTAGACGAGGTAGAGCACGCGCAGCACGACGGCGAGGTCGCCGGGCTGATTCAGGCTGCGCCCCCGCAGGGTGCGCTTGGCCCGGCTGATCCGCTGCGCCATCGTCGCCTCCGGCACGTAGAAGGCGTCGGCTATCTCCCGGGTGGTGAGGCCGCCGACGGCGCGCAGGGTCAGCGCCACCTGGGAGGCGGGCGCGAGGTCGGGATGGCAGCAGCAGAAGAGCAGGAAGAGGGTGTCGTCGCCCTCTTCGGTGGCGGCGGGCGGCGGTTCGGCGTACGTCACCTCCTCGCGGCGGTGGCGGGCGGCCTCGCTGCGGCGGGCATCGACGAGCCGCCGGGTCGCGACCGTCGCCAGCCAGGCGGCGGGGTCACGCGGTGGGTGCTCGGGCCAAACCCGGAGCGCCTCCAGCAGCGCCTCCTGGAGGGCGTCCTCGGCGGCATCGAAGTCCTCGCCGCGGCGGACAAGCCCCGCGAGCACCCGCGGGACGAGGGCGCGCAGCGCGCCCTCGTCCAGCCGTCGCGTCGGCTCGTCGATCACGCCGGGTCAGTCCTCCGAGGGCGTCTCGGACATGACCTCGCGGACGTCGATCCACTCGTACAGCGGCTCCCCGCCAGGGCCGGGCTCGGAGGAGGTGTAGGCCGCCAGCTCGACCGCCCGGTCGTGCGACTCGACGTCGACCTTCCACCAACCCGCGACGAGGTCGCTGGTCTCGGGCAGTGGGCCGTCAGTGGTCACCGGCGCGGCGTCCGGGCCGCCGTAGCGGACCCAGGTGCGGGTCGGCGTGAGTCCCTGATGTTCGACGTACTCGCCGTTCTCTTTGAGCAGCTCGGTGACGTGCCTGAGGAAGGCCAGGTGCGCCTCCGCGTCCTCGGGGGCCCACTGATCCATCGGGGGGAAGGGATGGTGCGGCTCGGGGCCGCCGCGGTAGTACTTGAGCAGCAGGTACTGGGGCATGATCGTCTCCTCGTGTCGTGGGCCCGCCTGTCGTGGCCCTTCGCCTGTGAGCGGAGCCGGCCGACGTTTCTCGACATGCAACCAATAACCGGCTCGGGAACGAGAAGCCAGGCGGGACATAGGATTGCGCGGTGCCATTCACGCTCAGGAACCTGAGGCAGGACCTGGAGGATGTCGGGCCCAACTTCGACGGCTCTCCGGACCTTGAGTTCCGCCTGGCAACCCAGGCGCTCGAGCTCGAGCGGTCCGGCCTGGGCTACCAGCGCGTCCCGCCCGGATATCGCTTTCCGTACGGCCACACGCACAAGGAGCAGGAGGAGGTGTACGTGGTTTTGCGCGGGGGCGGGCGGATGAAGCTCGACGACGAGATCGTCGAGCTCGAGGAATGGGATGCGGTGCGCGTCGCGCCCGGCACGTGGCGAGGCTACGAGGCCGGGCCGGAGGGCCTCGAGCTCCTCGTCATCGGCGCGCCCAATCTCGGCGAGTCTCCGCGCGAGGACGTCGAAGGCCAGCGCGACTGGTGGTCTGACTAGCTCGGTCCCGGCGGTGGCTCGCCGGCTCTGATCGGCCAAGGTTGTCTCTTTCCGGGCCAGCCGCTTGTGTCACCCTCGGTTTATGAATTTCGCCTTCTCCCGACGCTCTCCCGTCCGCCTGCTGGCCAGTCTCCTGTTCGTGAGTGGCGCCGTCGCGATCGCGGCTCCGACCGTGGCCGCCGCCGCCCCGAGCTGCGCCGAAGGCCCGCAGACCGTCGGCGAGACGATCTACGGGACGCCCTGCGACGACACGATCCGGGCTCCGCGCGGCATCACCACCGTGATCGGCGAAGGCGGCGACGACACCCTCTACGGGCAACGCGGCAACGACTCGCTGTTCGGGGGCGAAGGGAACGACCGCCTCTACGGCGGCGTCGGCGACGACCGCCTGCGCGGCGGGCCCGGAGCGGATCGCCTCTCCGGCGGATTCGGCGCCGACTCCCTGGACGGCGAAGCCGGCGACGACTTCGCCCGCGGCGACGCGACCATCGACCGCATCGGCGACTCCGGCGGCGGGACCGACACCCTCAGCTTCGCGACCGGCGTGACCCCCGGCTTCCCCAACCAGGGCGCCTTCTTCGACAACGCCGGCTTCCCGCCCGACGTCGGCAGGGGCGTCTACGTCGACCTCGGCAGCGACTTCGCCAACGACGGCCTCGCGCCTTCGGGAGGCGGCGTCGACGAACCGCTGGCGCCGGAGACGACCTTTGGCAACTTCGAGACCGTGATCGGGACGCCGTTCGCCGACTACATCGTCGGCACCGCGGACGCCGAGACCTTCTACGGCGGTGGCGGCGCGGACCTGATCGACGGGAAAGGTGGCGCCGACGTCGCCTACGGTGGCGCCGAGGGCGACGGGTGCATCGTTCCGACGGCTCAGGAATGCGAGTCGAGCGCCGCCAAAGTCACTCCGCGGGGGACCGGGACGATCTCGGCGGGCCTGATGGCGGCGCAGTCTGGCACGGCACCGGCCGTCTTCCTGGGCGGCAGCAGCGGCGATGACGCCGTGGTCGCCTCCTACTCCGGCAGCACGGTGACGCTGACCGTCGGCGGCAACCCGGCCGGCAGCTTCCCGCTCAGCGAGCCTCCCGACTCCGTCCTCGTGGCCGGGCTCGCCGGCGAGGACACGCTCTCCGCGGTCGGCTTTCCGGAGACGACCTCGATCGTGCTGCTGGGTGGCGAAGGAGGCGACGAGCTGACCTCGGGCGCGACCGAAGACGCCGACGTCGACGGCGCCGGCGACGACCTCGTCAACGCCGGCGCGGGCGACGACGCGGTGCCCAACAACGGCGGCGACGACACCCTTCAAGCCGGAGCGGGGGAGGACCTCTTCATCTCGAACTCCGTCTGCGAGGGCGACAGCCTCGACGGTGGGACCGAGCGCGACAACGCCAACTGGGCGAACTTCGGCAGCGCGGTCTCGATCGACATGGGCGCTGGCAGCGCCGGTCTGGTCGGCTCCGGCGGGGTGCCGAGCTGTCCGAGCGGATCCCTGACCACGCTGACCGCGATCGAGGACACCGAGGGGACGAGCCTCGCCGACGTCATGGTCGGCGACGCCGGTTCCAACCAGCTGCTCGGCAGGCCCGGTGCCGACGTCTACCACGCCGGCGATGGCGACGACTCGATCCTCGCCAACTCCGGCACCCCGGGCGCCGATCCCGATCCCACGATCGACTGCGGCCCGGGGTTCGACACGGCGCAGATCGACCGCCCCCAAAATGGGCCCGACGCGGCTCCGGCCGGTTGCGAGGCGGTCGAAGAACGCGAGCCGAACAGCTTCCGCCCGCCCGACACCCCGCCCGACCCGACCCCGCCCGATCCAACTCCGCCGGAACCAACGCCCCCGGCACCGCCGGATCCGGGCCCACCGGCGGGCGGGCCCTCGTCGCCCTCGCCCTCGCCGCTTCCCGCACCGACTCTGCCGCCGCCGACGGTCGACAACACCCCGCCGCAGACGAGGATCGAGCGCGGCCCCTTGGGCCTGATCCTGGCGGGCACTGGGGGGAAGGCCCGGATCGTCTTGGCCTTCACCGCCGGCGAGCCGGGGGCGGTATTTCGCTGCCGGCTCGACCGCGGTGCCTACACGCCGTGCCACTCGCCGCGGGCCTACCGGGTTGGGGCTGGGAGGCACACGGTCAGCGTCGCCGCGATCGACGTCGCGGGAAATCGCGACCCGTCCCCGGCGCTTTTTCGGTTTCGGGTCGCCCTTCGTAGAAAGGCAGTCGCATGAAAAACCTTCGTTCGACATGGAGAGCACTCGCGGCCCCGCTCGCGCTGACGCTGATCGCGATCACCGTGCCGACCTCGGCGTCCGCGTCATTTCCCGGCGAACCGGGCCCGATCGCCTTTCAGAGCACTCGCGCCGGCGGGCTCAGCGTCTGGCTGGTCGAACCCGATGGCCATGGCCTGCGGCAGTTCACCCCCGGGGGCGGCGGGGATCGCAAGCCGCGGGCATTTCAGTACGCCCCCTCGATCGCACCCGACGGTCGCCGCCTCGCCTACGTCGGTGCCGAAACGAGGAATGGGAAGACCTGGAGCAATCTCTTCGTGAAGGGAATCGCGGTGCGAGCTCTCAATGAGCCTGGGAAGTCGATCCTCCGACACCCGACTTCGCGGCGGATCGAGTCGGTTGCCTTCGACGGGTCCGGGCATCGCCTCGTCTTCTCCGCCGTGCCGTCCGGCGGCGGTGACCTCGAGCTCTTCGGCGTCCGCATCGACGGCGGCGGTCTCAAGCAGCTGACCCGCAATCAGACTCAGGACATCGAGCCCTCGGTCTCGCGAGGCGGGTTGATCGTGTTCACTCAACTCCTCGAGCGCGGCAGTCCGGCGCAGGCCCTCTTCGGCCGTTCTAACCTCGCCTTGATCCGGCCCAGTGGGGGAGCCGCGCGCCCGCTCACCCACGGGCCGAACGAAAATCGCGATCCCGACTTTGCTCCCTCGGGCACCCGGGTCGTATATGAGCACTACTCGCGGAGTGGCTCAGGCGCGGGCCGGATCGACGAACTCGCCATCCGCTCACTTCGCTCGCAGACGATCTTCAGCGGCTCGCGGCAGGAAACGACCTTCGACGATCCCCACAATCCCGCCTTCTCCCCCTCCGGCGAGGAGCTCGTCTTCGACCGCACGGTCCGCGACGATCTTGGACAGATCGTCAACCCGACCCTCTTCGTGCTCGACGGAGACGAGCTGCGGGGCATCCTCGACTCGAATGGCGAATACGACACCGACCCGAACTGGGGGCCGAAACCGCGGGAATGAATCCCGGGGCGCCTGGTGGGCACCTAGCCGCTTTCGCTAGCCCTCGTGCGCTCTGGCGCTCCTGCTTCCGTGGTAGCAACGGGGTCCCCAGGTGGGCGCAACCGAGGCCTTCGGCGTGGGGCAGCAGAGGATGTCGGCGCCCGGCCCATTCCCAGTAGCTGCGCCGCATGTCAGCCGCGACTTCCCAGGCCACCTCGGGATAGGCGCCGCCCTTGGTCATCTCGCGGAGGATCGGCCAGTGCCTGGCCATTGCCTGCTCGGCTTCGCTGAGCCGCGGCTTCGTCGCCGATCCTGCGGGGCTTCGCCCCACTGCCGTAGCCAGAGGCAGGAGACCCTCGAGACCCTCGTCATCGGCGCGCCCATCTCGGCGAGTCTTCGCGCGAGGACGTCGAGGGCCGGCGCGGCTGGTGGGATGGTTAGCGCCGATCCAATGGAAGCGATCAGGCGCCAGCCGACTGTCGATTCGCGCTCATAACGCCGCAGGGTTCTCTTACGTCGACCCGTGGATTTGTACTAGTCATCCGTTGACAGTTGGTTGTTCGGTGTGACAGATGGCTTCGTCGGTGGGACGGCGCGCTGGGCGTCGGTGGGCTTCGGCAAGTCGTCCGATGAAATCTGAGCGCCTTTGCAGATGCGCTCGAGGAGGGCATCTTGCTGCACGCGTAACTCGCACGTGGCCGTCAGGGCACGGAGTAGATCGAGCAGCTCGTCATTCCACGAATCGCTCCAAGTTGTAGGGCGGATCTCATCCAGTTCACTGCTGTGTCGTCCGCGCCCCTGCCTCGTGCGATGCTCCAGCCAACGGCGAACGACAGGCCAACCGCTGACTGCGTAGCTCCAGACATCAGGTCTCACTCCGGAGACGACGCCATCACCAATGTGAAGAAGCTGCTCCTCTTCTTCATAGCGAATTGCCTTGCGTCCCTCGGGTAGCTCGGTTACGGCGCGCTGCCAACTCACGCCGCCGTTTGGCAGCGGTCCGGAGATCGAGCCGGCGTCCCGGAAGCGCTCCCCGAAGGTATGCAGCCAGATCAGCTGTGTCCCAAGGGCGACCGCTTCCGTCCACATGGCCGGCTCAGCAGTAAGGGGAAGGCGCACGACTTTACTCTCAAGTTCGTCTGCAAATCGCTGCTGATATGCCGGGGTGGAAAGGATGCCATAGACATACCCTGCTAGCTGCTCCGGTGTTGGGTCGGGTGCCTTGGGATCTTTCTCTCGTAATTGGTTACCGATGGCCTCGAGGAGTCCATTGGTGACATTCGGTTGGGTGGCCTCCGAGTCTCGGTAGAGGGCAATGATGGACGCGCTGGCAGAGCCCTTGAAGGAATTCCGATCTGGCACTGACGTGAAGCAGTGGATCGTCGGTCCAGGGCCAGGTGCGAGGGCCACGGAGGGGAGCACGAAGAAGAGTTGGGTCGCGCTTCGACTCTGCCATAGAGAGGGGCGCTCCAAGCCGGCGATACGAGGATCCTCAAGCGTCCATTGCTCATCAAATGGACGCCATCCGTATCTGGACGATGGTGAAGCCGGGGCGCCCTTGGGGAGGCTGGCAAGGGTCGGCCGGTCACCGACCTGGGTATCGATCGTGCGGCCATGAGTTGGGTTTGGAAAAAGCTCGGCACGACGCTCAGGGTCGGAATCCGCCAGAAACGCTTCCCATCGACGCCTTAGCGTTCCGGCATCAGGAGCGACCGGCCAGGTTCTATTCATCTGACATCCCGGCTGACGCCACGGAAACAGGTCGCTCATCGCCGGCATTACGGCCCAGTCCTCGTCTGCCGTTGCGGGCACGAAAGTGCTCCACTCGGAGTTGTCGAGTTCGTCCCATCCGTCGTCATCGACGTCAGGTGGGGCAATCCGCTCGACATCCGCGAGCTTCTCGGACCTTGAGCCGTGGAGCCGCCGATAACGAATGGTTGCGGGTGTGTCGCTAGCTTGGCCGTCGTGACGGATCAGAATGGCAATCGCTACCGCGCTCTCTATCGCGAAGACGTTCTCCTCGGGCCTCGCTCCCCGATTGTCGCCCCCAAGATCGATGATCCAAACCTCGTCACACACTTCGCGCACGAGCTCGCGCAATCCAACGAAGCCGGGCCCATCAAGCCACGACGACGCCGTGATGAAGCCCACGATCGCCGGCCCTTCGCCATGGTGCTCGAACGCCTTCCAAATTGCCCAGCGCCAAAAGTACGCGTAGAGGTTGTAGGCGCTTGCGACGTGGCTGAAAATCGTCCGTTCGTTGGCCACCTCGATGACGTGATCGAAGAGGGCGCCCTCTCCGCCCTGGTCGCCATGAACCACCCAGCCACCTGAGTCCTCGCGACGCACCCGGTCGTATGGAGGGTTTCCGACGATGGCCATCACGCGCTGCTCCCGCTTTACCCTCCGAGCTCGAAGGCGCTCCTCTGAGAGGACCTCGGCTGGACCGAAAAGCTCAAGTTGGGGTGCTGAGGAGTCCTCGCTTGGAGTCTCCAAGGTGTCGGCGAGCAAAATCTTGGATCCCCCCGGCGGCAAGGTCGCACCTAGCTCTTGGAGGCGCTCGCCGACGCGGAGGTGGGCGACCGCGAAGGGGCCGGGGAGTATCTCGAATCCATAGAGGCGCGCAGCGAGGCCGTCGGCAACCTGACTTGGACCGGCCTCGCCGCGTACCTCGGTTGCCCTCTCGGCTCCGAGATCGATGACTGCGAGCGGAAAGGTTCCGGTCCCGACTGCTGGGTCCAGGGTTACGACCTTCTCGTCTGCGAAACCCAGGGGCATGTCAAACCGTTCGACCAATACGTGATCGACCATCGTCGTGATGCAGCGTACGACCTGAACGGGGGTGTAATACACGCCCGCATTTCGGCGGGCATCCGGATCGTATGCGGCGAGAAAGTCCTCATAGAACCAAAGCCAGGGATCGCCGCGCGGATCCTTTCGTCGCGCCACGGCTTCCGGATCCACTGCCCCAAGCAGTCGCTCGAGGGCTCCGACCTCACTTCTCAGAACCTCCCTGAGACCGCCTACATCGAGAACTGGTCGGAGCGTTGCCGCGAGCACGCGATGCGTTCCGCTCAGTGCGTCCTCGGCCTCCTCCAGCGTCACGACTCCATCCGCGTCGGCATCGCCAGCGCCATCGAGCGTAGCGATGACGAGGCTATAAGCAATTACTTGGGCCAGGGCGTCGGCGAACCGGTCGTCCGTGATGTCCTCGTGAAGGAGGTCGTGCCAGATATCGCGCGCTCGTTCGATCGACTGCACTCTCGTTTTCGGCGCCAGTCCTGCTCGAATCCGAAGACGTAGATCACGGGCGAGAGGCGCGAGTGCGCTAGCAAGGTCACGAGCCGAGCGGATTGGGGTCGGACGACCGCTCTTGAACCGTCGCAGTACAAGAGCGACGGCTTCCAAGTCCCACTTGCCGTCATCGTATGGCAGGGGTACCGCCTCGCTGTCAGTCTCGCCACTGCGGTAAAGCTGGAGATGTTGACCGTCGCAGAGAAGGAGATTGTCGAGTTCCGCGAGTAGTCGCCACTGCTGTTGGTTCCGACCCGACCATGTGTGTGGGTCCGTTCCCGTGCCAGGCGCCTTGAGCTCAAGCCAACCCGCGAAGCGTTCATCTACGAGTATTCCGAAGTCGGGGCGGACACCCGGCAGTTGAGTCTCCCGAAGGAATCGAAAGCCACCTAACCCTGCGCCCTCCGCAATCTTCATAAGCAGGGTTGCCACTGGGCCGGTCAACTGTGCCTCAGGCTCTGCAGCGATTCCAGATCTGGATGCGGCATGCACAGCCGATCGATACGTTGCGGCCTCGTCGGCAAGATGGTCGTTCTGTCGCGACTGCATAGAACGTCAACTTATAGTCAGGCGCGGTCGGGCTTGAAGGCGGGGATGTCGATATCGGGACCCGTTTGGATCAAGTTCAATCCGACCCCCGCTACGCGTTGAAGTCCTGCACGGTTTCCAGCCCACGATCGGTCCATGGGCTGCCTGATCGTTGTCTATGTACATCGAGGTCGATGATCGAGTCGGGATCATCGGTTTTCACGATGCTCGATACGGATGGGCCGCCCGAAGGTCGCGTTTGTATCCGGCCCAGCGATGATTGCGACAGTGCGAGCCTGAACTCATCCCCAGCCCGGACGAAGGAGGGCGTGGGGGAGGGTGCCGGCTGCGGTGGTCCCGTCGGGATAGGCGATCTTCAGCTTCATGGAGAGGTAGACGGGGGGACTGCCGGCCCAGTTGGATGCGTCGCGGCCGTTCGTCGGGATGCGGAAGGGACTGCCTGGTCGCCTCAGGCCGACGCGATCGAGGAAGCCGATCCAGTCGCGGCCGGCCCTGCCAGTGTGCTGGCCCGGGGTGCTCATCACCAGCTTCCTGCCGCCGACGAAGGCAGTCACCGCCCTCGCGTCGCGACGCAGGACCACATCGACGCCGACGCTGTCGCAATCGGCCAGGCCGGTCGTGCGGCAGGCGACGCCGAGAAAGGGGCCGTAGGCGACGCCGAGGCGGCGGGCGGCGATGCCGACTTGGCTGAGGGGATAGTCGGCACCGAGGGCTTCTGAGGCGGCGATCAGCTCGGGCACGTACCGGGCGCCGCCGCATTTGCTGCCGATCGGTGCCGCGAGGGCGTTGAGCGCCTGGGCGGCCAGCTGCTGTCCCTGCGGCCGGTCGTAGATCGCGGCGAGGCGCTTGAGCTGCTGGGGGGTGAGCACTCGGCGCATCCCCAGGCGTACGCAGAGCCCGTAGCGGCCCGGGCCGGCGAGGGTGCTGGCACGGAAGTCCTTGGCCAGGCCGAGGAGCACCTTGTCCCGCATCGCGTCGTAGTTGGTCAAGGCTACGTTCTCCTGTCCCTGGCTTGGCCTCGGTTCGGAGGCGCTGGAGCCACAGCCGATACCAAGGAGCAGGGTGAGGAGAGCTAGGGAGGCGATCGCAAGTTTCTTCATGTCCCCAATACGGCGCCGGCGGCCTCCGAGGTCCCGTCTCGACTCCGGGTCAGCGGTCGGCCGAGCAGCACCAGCCGGCGACCCGCGGGAATGCGGCCGGCGAGGTGGTGCCGGGGTCGAACTGGGCCGCGACGTCGGCGACGGCGACGACCCGGCGGGGGTGCGCCGGGTTGAGGAAGAGCCACTGGTCGGCGCCCCGCCAGGCGAGCAGGAGCCAGCGGCCGTCGGGCGAGTAGACGACTTCGCCGAGGCGGCCGAGGGCGGAGAAGAGCCGGCGCGGGGCCTGGCCCGGCCCGAGGCTGAGCAGTTCACTCCGGGCACCCGCTCCGGCGGCGAGAACCGCCGCCACCTCGCGACCGGACGGCGACAGGGCTGCCGCCGCGAAGGCCGCGCCTGGCGGTGCCTCGTGGCGCCAGAGAAGCCTCCCCGCTCGGTCTCGCAGCTGCAGCTCGCCGGCGGAGGTGATCAGCAGCCGGGAGCCGTCCCGCGACCATTCCAGGCGCTGGGTTCCCGGCGGGGCCGGGGCCGTCGCGAGCTGCTGGCCGGTGTCGACCGCGAGGGTGCGGATCGCGCCGCCGGCATCGACGAAGCTCAGCGCCCGCACCGCTCCGGGCGCCCAGGCGGGGGCGACCGGCGAGACGGCGTCGGCCAGGGCGCGATCGCCGCTGCCGTCGCCGGCAACCACCCGCAACTGGCGACCGTTGAGATAGGCGATTCGGAAGCCATCGGGCGACCAGGCGGGGTCCGTCACTCCTCCCGCCCGGGCGATCGTCCAGCGCACCGTCCCCCCGGGATCGATCGCCGCCAGCTCCTGGCGCTTGGTCGCGGCCACGTAGAGCCCGTGCGGCGACCAGGTCGATTCTTCGTAGGCGCCGAGCAGGCGCTTGGAGCCGTCGGCGTGGACGACCCAGGGGCCCTGCGGGGAATCGACCAGCAGGCTCCCGGCGGTGGGAAGCGAGGTCAAGGCGGGCTGGGCCGCGTGCTGGCCGTCGTCCACCGCGTCGCCGACGAAGTGCCTCACCGCCGCGCCCGCGGGGCTGACCAAGGCGGCGATCAGGCCGATGGCGACGGCGACCTGGAGCCCGCGCCTGCCGAACCTTGGCCGTCGTGCGACCGGCTCGGCGGGGATCGCGGCGACGGCGGCGCGAACCATGCGCAGCGCCCTCTCCTCGGCGCCCTCGCGGTCGGGGATCTCGACCTCGCGCAGAGCCTGGCCCAGGCGCTCCCCGCTCATCGTCCCTCCCTCTCGAAGGAGCCCGAGAGCCGGTCCAGCCCGCGCCGCAGGCGCGAGTTGATCGTCCCCCGCGGGAGCTCGAGCATGCGGGCGATCTCCCCCGGCGTGTACTCGAGCAGGTAGCGGAGCACGACCACCGCCCGCTGCTCGGCGGGCAGTGCCCCGAGGGCCGCCTCGACTTCGCCGGAGCCCCCCAGGGACTCGTCGAGCGGCGGCTCGGAGCCGACCGCGTCGAGCAGCGCCGGGGTGGCGGCGACCTCGCTCCGCACGGTCCGCGCCCGGCTCCAATCGATCGCCCGGTTGACGGCGATCCGGTGCAGCCAGGGGGAGAAGGGGCGGCGGCGGTCGAAGCGCCCGAGCGCGCTCAGCGCTGAGAGGAACGCCTCCTGGGCGATGTCCTCGGCCGCGGCAGCGTCACGCACGGTCAGGTAGGCGGCGCGGTGGGTATCCGGCCAGTGGCGCCTGAACAGCTCTTCCACGGCCGGCTCGGAGCCGCCCTGCGCGGCCTCGATCAGCGCCCGCTCCGAGGTTCCCTCCATGTTCGCTTCGCCGCGCTCGGTCAGAGACCACATCCTGTACTACGGCGGGGGAGGGCCGAGAGGTCCCTGAAATTTGCAGGTTGTCCCGGCGCGAACCGTTTTCCCGAGCTCGTACAAGAACAGGTAGATGGGCAGAACTCAGACCGACAGCGAAGCGATCGGGGCCTCTCTGGTGGACCCGCGGTCCTTCGGCATCGTCTTCGAGCGGCACTACGACGCCGTCCATGGCTACCTGCAGCGCCGCCTCGACGAGGACCTCGCGGACGAGCTGGCGGCGCAGACCTTTCTGGTCGCCTTCGACGGCCGCGCCCGCTTCGACCGCAGCCGGCCGGACTCTCGACCCTGGCTGTTCGGGATCGCCACCAACCTGGCCCACAATCACCGCCGCCACGAGATCGTCGAGCTGCGGGCGATCGCGGCGATGAGGCCGGAGAACGGCGCCTGGATCGATGGCATCGAGGCCCGGGTCGACGCCGAGCGGATGCGAAGCCTTCTCGCCGAGGCGCTGGCCGACCTTCCCAGCGAGGAGTCGGATGTGCTCGGCCTGCTCGTCTGGGCGGAACTGAGTCAGGCCGAGATCGCCGATGCACTGGCGATCCCGGTCGGCACCGTCAAGTCCAGGCTCTCCCGCGCTCGCGGGCGGCTGCAGGGCGCCCTCGGACTGCTGGCGAGCGCCAACCCAACCACTGCTAACCCAACGTTCCCTGGAGGTAAGTGATGGACGAGCTGACCCTGATGCAGAGCTTCCGTGCCGAGCGCGTGAAGCCGAACCCCGCGGCCCGCGCCGCCGCCTGGCAGGCGCTCGAGGCCCGCTTCGCCGCGCCCCTGGCGGCGGACGTCCCCGCGATCGCGACTCCGGTCCGGCGCCGCAGGCTGCTGCCCCGGCGCCGTCGCCTCCTCGCCTTCGCCGGCGCCAGCGCGGTGGCGGCTGCGGTGGCGGGCATCCTCGTCCTCTCCTCCGGGCCGACCGCTCAGCCCGCGGCCGCCGCGATCCTTCACGAAACGGCCGTCGCCGCCGCCACCGACACGCCTGCCGCGATCCCGGGCCCCGGCCAGTTCCTCTTCACGAAGTTCAAGCGCTTCGAACTGGAGGGCTGGATCCCGGGCGGTCCCTCTCCCGAGGAAAACGCGCCGGGTCAGGTGCAGGGCGGGGCGATGAGCCGGCCGGACGCGTTCAACGGGCTGATGCCGACGACCCAGGAATGGTGGACCGCCGAAGACGGTGCCGGGCGCGTCCGCGAAGTCGCGGGCACCCCACGGTTTTTGACGGCGGAGGAACGGCAGCGCTGGGAAGCCGCGGGCTCGCCGCTGCCCGCCCCCTTCGATCCCGCGTACCAGCAAAGGTTCCCCCTCGCCTTCAGCCACGCGCTCGAGCTGGGCCGGGGAGTCGTCGACCGGGAAGCCTTGGCGATGAAGGGATTCCACTTCCCCGACACTTCGAGCCTGCCCACCGATCCGGAAGCGCTGCGACTCGCGGTTGAAAGCAACCAAATCTCTGTCAGCGGCTTCAACCTGATGTACCCGTCGGCGCAGCGGCTCGACACCGAACAGACGGCCGCCGAGCTGTTCAACATCCTCCAGGAAGGAAACCCGATGAGGCCGCAGCTGCGGGCGGCAATCTTCAACGCCCTGGCCGAACTGCCGGGCATCGAAGTGGACACCGACGCCAGCGATCTCCTCGGACGCTACGGGTGCGCGATCAGCCTCCTCGAACCGGACACCGGTGTCGGCTCCGAATACGTCTTCGACCCCGACACCTCGGAGATCCTCGCCCAGCGCAATTTCATCAGTGAAGCCGGCCGAAACCCGACTCTGAAGGGGCTCCCGTCCGGGCTGACGATCCGCGAGACCGCTTACATCGCAACCGGGGTCGTCGACTCCACCCGGGAGACGGCTGCCGAAGCCGAAAGCGGGGGGCCGGTCGCCACGACCGGCCCCATCTATGGCGGTCAGGAAGCCGGGAGATAGGTGAGGAGGACGACTCCGGAGTCGAACCGCTTGACGTCGTCGAGCTGCATCCGGATCGTTCCCCGGTCGCCGAGCACGTGGACGTTGCCCTTGCCCCAGACGAGCGGGTTCAGGTAGACCTCGAACTCGTCGACCAGGCCCCGCTCGGCGAGGGCGTAGGCGAACTCGCCGCTGCCGTGCATGAACAGGTCGCCGCCGGCCTCGCCCTTCAGCTTCGGGATCGAGTCCTCGAGGCTCCCCTCGAGCAGGGTCGCGTTCCAGTCGAGCTCGCCGGAGAGAGTGGTGGACCCGACGTACTTCGGGATCGAGTTGACCATGTCCGCCCACTTGCCCTGCTGGCTCGGCCAGTACCCCGCCAGGCCCTGATAGGTCTTACGGCCCAGCACCATGCCGCTGGACTTCGCCTGGCGTTCGAACGAGTAGTCGCCGTGATCTCCGTCCGGCTGCACCCACTCGCCGACCGGGTCGATGACCCCGTCGATGGTGGCCTGAGCGGTCGCGATCAGCTTTCCCATCTCGATCCTCCTTTGGTCGCGGGAGCTCCTTCTCGCTCCCTCTACCCAGGCGACGAACGGGAACGCACGGATTCGACATTCGTCGCTGTCAATGGTTGAGCCACTCCTCGTAGGTGGGGCCGGCGAGCTTGGCGACCGGGCCGGGGAGGACGGCGCCGGCCGGGTAGAGGCCTTCCGGGTCCTCGAAGAACTCCCCGGCCTCGACGCGCAGGCCGTTGCCGCGCCGGGCGACGAGCAGTTTCGCCGCCTCGAGCAGGTTCTCCTCGCGGGGCCCGGCCACTTCGGCCACCGGGTTGCCGATCGGGGCGGAATCCGCCCCGTCGACGAGGTCGGCGATCGCCTCGGCGACGCTGCGGGCGGCGACGGGCCCGTCGAGGTGCGCTCGCTCCTGGGCGACCTTGGCGGCGTTGTAGCCGCTGTTGAAGTGGTCGGTGCCGATGATCGAGACGACGAGGATGCCCTCGACGCCCTGCTCGGCGCCGGCCTGCTGCAGGTTGCGCGCCGAGGTCGTGAAGAACTCGGTCGCTTCCGCCTGGTCGGGCGAGGGGCCGGTGGCTGCGTCGACGATCAGGTCGACTCCCTGCAGCGCCGCGGAGAGGCCCTCGCCGCTGATCACGTCGATGCCGTCGCCGCGTGAGATCGACACCACCTCGTGCCCGCGCTCGCGGAGGATCGCGACGGTGGGGCGGCCGAGCCGGCCGGTCGCACCGGCGACGGCGATCTTCTTCTCAGTTGCCATGGTTGCTTTCCTTTCAGTCCAAGGGGCCGCTTTCTCGGTCGGCCGTTTTTCTTCGTCTGCAAGGTGGACGGAGCAGAGGGCAGAGATGTGACGGAGTCCGGACAAGAAGATCTGGCAAGGCGGTTCGAGCAGAACCGCGATCGCCTCTGGGCAGTTGCCTTCCGGATGCTTGGTGCCAGCGGCGAAGCGGACGAGGCGGTCCAGGAGGCCTGGCTGCGGCTGGCCCGCAGCGACTCGGAGCAGATCGAGAACCTGCCCGGCTGGCTGACCACCGTGGTCGCGCGGATCTGCCTCGACATGCTGCGGGCTCGCAAGGCGCGCCGGGAGGAGCCGCTCGGTCCCCACGTGCCGGACCCGATCGTCAGCCCAGTCGCGGGCGGCGACCCCGAGCACGAGGCTCTCGTCGCCGACTCGGTCGGCCTGGCGATGCTCGGCGTGCTCGAGACCCTCAACCCGGAGGAGCGGACGGCCTTCGTCCTCCATGACATGTTCTCGGTCCCCTTCGAGCAGGTCGGCGACCTGCTCGACCGCTCGCCGGTGGCGGCGCGGAAGGCCGCCAGCCGCGCCCGCCAGCGGGTCGAGGCCGAGCCGACGGCACCCGACGTCGGCCTCGACCGGCAGCGGCAGGTCGTCGACGCCTTCTTCGCGGCCGCCCGCGAGGGCGACTTCGAGGCGCTGGTCGCGGTCCTCCACCCGGACGTCGTGATCCGCTCCGACGGCGGCGAGGGGAGGCCGTCGGCCAACCACGTGATCCGTGGCGCCGCCGAGGTCGCCAGTCGTGCCCTGACCTACGCCAAGCTCTCGCCGTTCGTCGAGCCGGTGCTCGTCAACGGCGTCGCCGGTGTCGTCGTCGCTCCCCAGGGCAAGCCGTTCTCGGTGATGGCGTTCACCGTCGCCGGCGGCAGGGTGGTCGCCATCGACGCCCTCGCCGACCCTGCCCGCCTCGAGGGCCTCGAGCTCGGCGCTACCTCACGGTAGCCGTACCGAACCAGGTGGCGAGCGCCTCGGCGAGCCCCGTGTCGGTTCCGCTTCCTACCCAGGCGACGTAGCCGTCGGGCCGGATCAGGACGGCAGCGGGAGCGGTGACCGCGCCGAGCACCGGCAGCTCCCACTCTCCCTCGTAGCCCGCGTCGATCAGCTGCACCCGGTCGGCCCAGGGAGCGATGTCGAGGTTGCCGGGCTCGCCGAGATTGAGCAGCGCCGGCTTGGCGGCGTGGAGCAGCTCGAAGACCCGCAGCGGGCCGTCGGCGGCAAGGAGGTCGAGATCGGGCATGCGGCGCCCGAGCAGGGGGTGGCCCTCTCCCAGGTCGTAGTGGATGTCCAGTCCGGAGATGGTCCCGGCGATCTGCTTGCGAGGCTCGTCCATGGTCGCCAGCTCCGAGACGACGTCGACCAGGGCCTGCTGCCGCTCGTCCCGCCGCTGCAGCGCGGCCTGAGCCATCGTGTGTTGGATCGCGCGGGCGGCGACCGGGTGGCGCTCCGCCTGGTAGGTGTCGAGGAGGCTCTCCGGGGAGGTCCCGTGGACCACCTGGGCCAGCTTCCAGCCCAGGTTCACCGCATCGCCGACGCCGAGGCTGAGCCCCTGCCCGCCCGCCGGGTAATGCACGTGGGCCGAGTCGCCGGCGAGCAGGACGCGTCCCACCCTGTAGGCCGCCGCCTGGCGGGTCATGTCGGTGAACCGGGAGATCCAGGTGGGGTTGTGGACACCGAAGTCGGTGCCGTAGACCGTGATCAGCGCCTCGCTGAGGTCGGCAAGGGTCGGCTCGATGCTGGGCCCGAGCTCCCGCTCGGTGACGATCACCCGCACCGTTTTGCCGTCCTCCATCGTGTTGAGGGCGTGGATGCCGGTGGCGTCATGGCGGATGCCCGGCGGCGGCTCCTCGCTCGTTTCGACCTCGGCGATCAGGTTGCTCCTGGTCGGGTCCCAGCCGGGGAACTCGATGCCGGCGGCTTTGCGGATGACGCTGCGGCCCCCGTCGCAGCCGACCAGATACCGCGCCCGCAGGGACCGACCGTCGGAGAGCTCGACGTCGACGCCGCCGTCGTCCTGGGCGAACCCCGTCACCTCACTGCCGTAGTCGATCCGCACCGGCAGCTCGGCGATCCACTCCGCCATGATCCGCTCGATCTGGTTCTGCCAGATACCCAGCGAGTAAGGGTGGCGGGTCGGGAAGTCGCTCATGTCCAGCACGGTCGCGCCCAGCATCGCGGCCTGCGCGGTCTTGCCCTCGGCGAGGAAGCGATCGGCGACCCCGCGCTGGTCGAGGATCTCGATCGTCCGCGAATGAAAGCCGCCCGCCCGCGAGCCGACCAGCACCTGGTCGGGACGGCGCTCGACGATCGCGACGTCGACCTCCGCGAGCGCCAGCTCGGCCGCCAGCATCATCCCCGTCGGGCCGCCGCCGGCGACCACCACACTCACAGAATCCACACTCATCCAGTCACCTCTGTCTCTGTCGCCTTCACCTTGCGGCCGGCGTTTATACAGACGGGCCGGGGCTTGTTACAAGCCCCGGGTGAGGTATAAATTGAGGGTGGAAAGGAGTTGGGACGCTCCTTTTTTTCTCGCGGTAGCGGTACTGGATCAGGAGCCGGGCTGAGACGCGGGCCGGGGCTCGTCCCAGAGGCCGAAGCGGCTGCGCCAGTAATCGGTGAGGAAGATGTTGTTGGGGTCGCGCTCGGCGCGGAGCGCGAGGAAGTCGTCCCAGCGCGGGTACTGGGAGCGGAAGAATTCGACCCAGTCGCGGTCGCCGTCGGGGTAGAGGGGCTGGAACTTCCCCCAGTGGAGGCGGAAGGGCAGGCCGGCGTCTCGGAGCAGGGACCAGAGGCCGGCGAACATCGTTTCCGCCGGGTCCTCCTCGTTGCCGACGAACCAGTAGGGATCGATGCGGAGGACGCCCTCGCGCCACTCGTCTTCGCCGTCGCTGTAGGAGGCGTTGAGCCAGAACCGCTCCGGTTTCGCGGCGTAGAACTCCCAGGAGAAGGTGCCGGTCCTGCGCAGGGCCTCGTGGTCGTCGCTGGGCGCGTCGAAGTAGTCGCGCAGCAGGCGCATCGCCTCGGCGCTGCGGGGGAGGGGGACCCAGGCCTCGGTGAACTCGGCCGGGACGAGCACGTCGCTGACCCCGTTGTCCATCGGCAGCCCGCGCCAGCTCCAGTCGCTGAATTCCTGGGGCCTGCCGCGCTCGGCCCCATCTTTGTCGGCGTCGAGCTCGACGAAGGAGGAGAGCAGGCGCGGGAAGAAGTCCGGCAGCTCGCGCTCGATCAGCCCCGACATCGGCTCGAGGACGGTGATCGCCGCGTCGACCCCGAACTCGATCGCCGCGCCCAGCGCCTTGGCGAGGATCTCGCCGACCGCCCCCAGCTCCTTCTCGCCGAGCTTGCCCAGCACCGCCTCGAGCTGGTCGAAGCTGGCGTCGAGCTTCGGCTTCGCCGTCGAGAGGTCGTCGAGGTTGCCGATGATCGTGTAGAGCACGCCGATCAGGTGCTGGGTGGTCTCCGGGTCGTCCCCGAAGCGCTTGTAGGGGACCGGCGTGAAGCTCGGGTCGACGGGGCGGCGGCGGGCCTGCCAGGTGACGATCCGGTCGGCGCCGCGCTGCGGCCACCATTCGAGGCGCGAGAACTCGGCCTCGCGCAGAAACCGGGCGAGCGACGGGCGGCCTCCCGCGCCCTCGCCGAAGACGTCGACGGGGCAGGTGGCGATCGTGTCGGTCGACTCGGTGCCGTCGATGTCGAAGGCGTCGACGCACTCGAAGATGACGGTGGAGACGACGCCGAGCAGGCCGAGGTTCGGGCACATCGCCTGGAACGGGCCCGGGTCGGCGTCCTCGCGGGTGACCTCGTGCACGTCGCCGCGGCCGTCGATCACGCGGAAGCCCCAGATGTTGGCGTTGGCCGAGAACTGCAGCGAGCCGCCGGCCGAGCCGGTCGCGGTGAAGCCGCTGACAGTCTGGTGGGTGATGCCACCGGTGTCGAACAGCGTCCAGCCCTTCTCGTTGGCCAGCTGCCCGAGCAGGCTGGTCTCGAGGTCGGCGCCGCCGGTCGGATCGCTGGGGTCGGGACCGAGGTGGATGCCGGCGTCCGCCTCGACCAGCTTGCGACCCTCGTCGCGTACCCGCCAGCCGCGGTAGCGGTCCAGCATCACGTCGATGCCGTCGCCGCCGGGGGCCGACTGCTGGCCGACGTGGTTGCGCCGGCCGCCCTCGGGGTCGGTGTAGATCGCGTGCGAGATCGAGTGGCAGGCGCCGCGCACGCGCAGCTGGCGGCCCTGCCGGTAGGCGGCCTCGACGAGGGCGACCAGATCCGCCTCGCTGGCGGGATGGTGGAAGCCGTCGGCGGCGGGGGAGGGGCCGGTCATGCCTGCGCCGGCTCTGACCAGAGCTTGCGGAGCACCCGCAGCGCGTTCCCGGAGGTCATCTTGTCGGTTGCCTCGTCGCCGTACTTTTCGCGCAGGGCCGCGTCGAGTGCGGCCAGGTCCGACATCTTCTCGATGCCGCCCATCGTCGGTTTGATGAAGCCGTCGAAGTCCGAGCCGAGGCCGATGTGGTCGTAGCCGCCGGTGATCTCGGCGATCCGGTCGACGTGCGCGCAGATCACCTCGAGGGATTCGGAGAGGGCCTTGGTGTAGTCCTTGTGCTTGCGGAGGCCGTCGTTGAGCTGGTGCTGGGCCATGATCAGGCCGACGACGCCGTCGCGCGCGGCGATCCGCTCGACGATTCCCCGGTCGCACATGTACTTCTGCTTGCCGAAGCGGTAGCCGGCGTGGGTGGAGACGACCGGGAACCGCTTGCCCGGGTCGAGCTCGCCGTCCAGCAGGGCGAAGACCTCGTCGATCCCGCCGGGGTCCATGTGGCTGAGGTCGATCAGGATCCGGTTCTCGACCATGCCCCTGATCATCGCTTCCCCGCGCGGGGTGAGGCGGTCCTTGCCGCGCTGCGGGAAGACGAAGTCGTAGACCGGGTCCGGCAGGAAAGGCAGTGCCGGCGCGTTGGTCGCGATCTGGCGGAAGAAGAGATGGGCGACGGTCACGTAGCCGACGCCTTTCTCGGCAAGGGTCCTGCAGTTGGCGGCGATTTCCGCCTCGCTGTCGCCGAGGTTGTAGCCGCCCTCGACCGCGTGGATCAGGCCGATCGCGCCGCTCGCCAGACAGGCGTCGAGCTGCTCGAGGTTCCTGACGATGCGGATCGTCTCCTCGCCGTGGCTCGCCACCTCGGCTTCGACTTCTTCCATTTCGGCGATCAGGCCCTGAAAGTAGTCGGGCGCCGGCGGCGCCCCGTAGCTCTTGGTGAAGTCGATCTCCGCGAACTCCTGCAGCAGCATCGACATCGCCAGCCGCACCTCGCCTTTCTGCATGCTCTCGACGGAGATTCGCGGGCCGCTGTCGAGCGTCTTGTCGCTGGCCAGCCTCATCGCCACCCAGAGGACGAACCCCTGGAACCGGCCCAGCAGGCCGCGGCGCTTCCGCACTCGGCGCATCAGTTTCAGGCTCGGCTCGCGCCCCTCCTCGGCGTCGAGGTCGCTGACGACGTGCATCGGGTAGTGCGCGTGCAGGTCGAACCACATACGGAGATCCTCTCTATTCGATCCGCTCGCGGTGCACTGGGGCACCGCCGTTCTGGTCGTGGTAGACGACGTCGATGTCGGGCCCGGCGAGATCGAGGACCGCGAAGCCGAACAGCTGCCAGGGGTGTCCGTAGATCATCTGGTGCTCCGTGGCCCGCCATTTCACCTCGGCGGGGAGGCCCTGGTGCTCGTCGAGCAGCACCGGGACGCCGCCGTGGCCGATGCAGGAGGCGAAGTCGATGCCGAGGAAGGTCCGGGGCTGGTAGACGCAGCAGAGATGCTCGTGGCCCCACAGCCAGGCGTCGGCAGGGCGAATCGCGAACGCCTTCTCGAGGCGGTCGAGCATCGGCGGCCGCTTGCGCTTCACGAAGGCGGTGTGCGGCTGGTGGTGGGTAAGGAGCATCGTCCTGCGCTCCGAGGCCCGCTGCTTGTCGGCCACCCAGTCGCCCTGGTCGCCGGCCAGGTCGTTGTCCTCGTAGGCGCTGTCGAGGCCGAGCAGCTGCCAGTGGTCGTTCTGAAGGCAGAAGTAGCTCGATTCGTTCTGGCGGGCGAAGCGCGGCTCGCGCAGCAGGTAGCCGAAATAGCCGTGGCCGCCGGAGTACATGTCGTGGTTGCCGTTGAGCGCCCAGGAGCCGACGCCTTCGTCGGCGGAGCGGACCGGCCAGTAGGGGAGGAATCGCGAGCGGTACTCCTCCCGCCAGCCGGAGTAGTAGACGTCGCCGAGGTGGAGGACGTGGACTTCGCGGCCTTCGTCCTTGGCCGCGGCGACCTGCCTGGCCATCTCCCGCCCGACCGCCTGGGCCCAGGTGAGGCCGGTGCCCCAGTCGCCGACCACGACGATCCGCGCGTCGTCGGCGACGTCGACGTCCGGGGCCTGCCCGTCGACGAACCGCGGCCGGTGGCGCAGCTGCGAGAGCCCCTTGGCGATCACCGACTCGACCCAGCCGGGATCGCAGGGCCCGAACTTGCGGAGCACGTCCTCGAACTCCTTGAGGACGAAGTCGGCGTAGGAGTCGTTCCCGGGTGGCAGCGGCCTGACCAGGTCGTCGAGCCGGGAGATGAAGCAGTCGGTCAGCGTCGACTGCAGGAGGCTGATCGCGGGCGAGCGCGGCAGATAGGCCTGTTTGCCTCCCTCGGGATCGGCACCCGAGACCGGGCTCGCCTCGTCCTGCTCGAGCCGCTCGAACATCTCCCCGTACACCTGGTCGGGGATTTCCCCCGGTCCCAGCTCGCGTACTTCCCCGAGGCGGTCGCGCAGGAAGCGTGGGTCGAGCACCTCGTGGATGACCGCGCCGCCCGGGTTCGGCAGCGGGTCGCCCGCCTCACGCGAGGCGTGCGGCCAGAGCTCGCGGATTTCGTCCCAGACGCCCACGCTCAGGTGGCGTCCAGATGGGCGGTGATCAGCGGGTAGACGTCGCGGGCGGCGTCGCGGCCGAAGATGCAGTCGATGTGACCGTAGTCGGGAACCTCGTGGTGGGTGTAGAGCCCGGCACCGTTGGCCGCGGCGAGGCGGTCGACCGCCCGCTCGATGCCCTCGGCGAGGAAGCAGGCGTTCTCGGCGCCGTGGACGAAGGCGATCGGGATCGCCATCCGCTCGACGTTCGGCAGGTAGACGTCCTTGCCGTCGGCGTCGACCAGGTGCTCGGCGCGGACCATCTCCGCCAGCTGGCCGAACGACTCGATGTTGGCGACGCCGAACATCTCGTGCAGGGCGTCGTGGGTCGGCCGGTTGAGCTGCTCGTGTCGGTACAGCGGCGCGTACATGAAGCTGATCCGCCGGCAGACGTCGCTGTCGCACGACTGCTCACCCTGGGCGGGGACGATCCGCGCCGCGACGTCGAACAGCTTCGCCCGCCAGCCATGGTGGCGGTCGGCGTCGGCGTCGAGCTCGTCGACCCCGATCGCGTCGAGGAACTCGGGCAGATGCAGGCCGGCTTTCAGCTCCGCCCCGGTCGGGACGACGACGTCGGTGGCGACCTGCGAGATCACCGCCGAGCGCACGCCCTGCAGGCCGGCGAGCATTGCGCTGCAGAAGGTGGTGGCGCCGAAGCAGTGGGCCAGCACCTGGACGCTCTCGGCCCCGGTCAGGGCGCGGACCTTGGCGACCGCCGCCGGGTAGTCGCGGCTGGCGACGTCGTCGGCGTTGAACTGGGTGCGGGAGCTGGGCAGGTCGATGCTGGCGCGGTAGTCGAGCAGCCAGGCGTCGTAGCCGCTCGCGAACAGGTACTCGAGCAGGTTGGTCTCGATCGTGTCGATCGTGAAGATGCCGCTGGAGACGCCGAGGCCATGGGCGAGCAGGAGCGGGCCCTTGTCGCCGCCGCGGTACCGGGTCAGCCGCAGCTCGACGCCGTCGTCGGTCTTCACCGTGTGCAGCTCGGGCGCGGTGACCCGCAGCTGGCGTCGTTTGCGGGGCGGTGCGTCCGGGTCGAGCTCGCCCCCTCCGGAGAAGATGCCGCCGTAGATGTCGACCAGCGAGCCGGCGAAGCACCGCGCGAACTTCGCTTTCACGGCGATCGCCTCGGCGGCGTCGTCGGTGCCGATCGCGCGGATCGTCGTCAGCTGGCGCATCAGGTCGATCGGGCCGATGTGGAGGATGCCCTTGCCGACCACTGGCCCGTCTTCGTTCGGCCCCTCGTGAAGGGTGACGTAGAGCGTCACGGTGTCGTCCCAGAGGTCGAAGCCGGGATCGTCGTGGACCAGCTTCTTGCCGTGGAACCAGAACTCGCGACCGTCCTCGGCGCTCAGCTTCATCCGGTAGCGGAGGTTGTGGGTGGCGATCTCTTCCTGGTCCTCGTTGAAGAGGTTGAAGGTCGCTTCGCTGACCGTCAGCGCCCGCGGCGAGATCCCGGGGGCGCTGACCGTGCCGCTCATCGGCGCTTCGTGTTCGCGGTCGGCGACGAAGCGGTCGAGGTCGTCGACGTGGACGGTGAGGATGAACTCCATCGATTCGCCCGCCGCCTCGCCCGCCGCGGCGCCCCGCTCGAAGTCGTCGGTCACCTTGGTCGAGACGAAGCCGGCCATCCGCTCGGTGAATTCGGCCCCGACCGGGACCGGGACCGCCGCCGGCGGCGTCGAGGGCAGCGCGTAGTCGATCGCCCAGCCGCGGTCGGCGGCGATCAGCTCGCAGCAGCGCTCGGCCAGGGCGGAGATCGTGAACAGCGGGTTGACGCCGAGCGAGCGCGGCACGACGGAGCCATCGGAGACGTAGAGGCCTTCGTGGACCTCGCCGCCAGCAGGCCCGGCGAAGACCCGGCCCTTGTGGTCGACAGCGCCGCTGCCGGCGTCGGCCCCCATCGGGCAGCCGCCCAGGGGGTGAACGGTGATCAGCGCGTTGCCGAGCAACTCGGTCCAGAGCGGGTCCCGCACGTAGGTCGCGCCGAGCGCGGCGCTCGCTTCGCGCAGCCGCGCGTCGACCTGCTCGAAGATCTCCCTCTCGCCGAGCCCGGGCCACTCGATCCGCAGGCGGTTGTCGACCAGCCGCAGCTCCCCGTCGGCGCCGTCGTGGGTCATCACCAGGAAGGTCAGGGTGTTGCGCACGGCGCCGTGCCGGGAGCCGAGCAGCAGACTCTCCAGCTCGCGGCGGCGCTCGGCGCCCTCGTCACCGCGGTCGGTGTCGTCGCCGACCATCGCGGCGGCGGCGGCGAGCAGAGCCGGCATGAAGCTGTCGAGGCCACCGGGGACGGCGCCGTCCTCGATCACCATGCCCTCGTCGAGGGTGGGTCGCTCGCGCAGGTCGATGATCCCGGCGATGCAGGGCCCGACCGGCTCGCGGTCCTCGACCTGGCTGCCGAAGCCGATTCCGTCGACCTCCTCGTCGGCGTTGTAGGCGAAGCCGAGCACGTCGCCGTTGCCGCTGAAGCCGGTGCCGACTCGGTCGGAGACCGGCAGGCCCTGCTGCTTGGAGCGCAGCAGGATCTCGGTCGAGCCGAGGGCGCCGGCGGCGAGCACGACGACGTCGGCTGCGACGAAGCTGGTCGGGGCGTCGAAGGCCTCGCGGCCGCTCTCGAGCTGTTGGTAGTGGACGAGCCAGCGCTCGCCGGAGCGCTCGACGCTCTGCACCGCGACCCGGGTGAAGATCTCGGCGCCGTTGTTGCGGGCGTCCGGGAGGTAGTTCATCAGCGTCGTGTTCTTGGCGAGGTGGTTGCAGCCGGAGACGCAGTCGCCGCAGAGGATGCAGGCCCGCTGCTCCTCGCCGACGTGGTTGACGCCGTCGGCGAAGGTGACGTTGATCGGCGGCCTGTAGAAGTCGTCGCCGCCGTCGATCGCTGCGGCTGAGCGGGCGAGGGCCTCGATTTTGGGCAGCGGCGGGGACCCCTCCGGGTAGGGCTGCGGCTTCAGCATCTCGGCCGCCCGGTCATAGCCGGCGGCGAGACGGGTGTCGAGATCGGCACGAAGCTCCGCCGGCCAGCGCTCGTCCTCGAGCACGCGCCGCTCCGGCGGCAGCGAGACGTTCGCGTTGACCAGCGAGGTGCCGCCGAGCCCACAGCCGAGGAAGACGCTGAGCTCGTCGTTGACCCGGAGGTCGTACATGTCGGTGCGGGCGCCGGTGTGACCCGGGGGAGCGTCGACCTGCAGCGCCCCGATCATCTCCAGCTCGGTATCCGGGTACTCCCCTGGGCGCCGCTCCTCGCCGCGCTCGAGGAGGCAAACGCGCCGACCGGCTCGCGCCATCCGCGAGGCGGTGATGCCGCCGCCGTATCCCGATCCGACGACCACCACGTCGTAGTGGTCGGCCATGCTCGCGAGCGGTGACGACAGACGGCTCATAGCTGATCCTGACTGTTTCGGTTAGTGTCGATAATTAAATGCGCGGCCAGTCTAGCCCCGGCCAACAAACCCTGATGTGAACCGTTCGGGATTCGATATGTGTGGGAGTCGGCGGTGATGCGGTGGGTGCGAGCGGCGGCGGTTGGTGCACTGGTCGTATGCGGGCTTTACGCGATCGGGGACGCGCTCAACGTCTGGGCGGCGCTGGGCGTCGGCGCCGCGGCGCTGCTGGCGGTGTGGCGCTACTCCTGGCGCGGCGTGACCCTGGTCCTGCTCCGCTTGATCGGCGCGATCCTGGTCGCCTTCCTGGCGATGGTCGGCGTCGCGGTGCTGCTCAACCTCCTGCTCGACCTCGTCCACCACATCCACCCGTTCCGTCACCTCAAGGTGCCGATCGCCGTCGGGCTGCTGATCGCGCTGACGGCCTTCGCGCTGGCGGCTTACTGGTACCTGCGGCGCGCCGGCTGGCCGATCAACTGGTCCGCCGCGGCCGCGGCCGGGATCGCGGTGGTCGTCGTGCTGGTCGCGCCCTACCTGTTCGGACGCTTCAACTCCGACACCACCCAGGTCGCCGATGCGCACCTCGTCGCTTCGCAGCTCGACGTCCTGATCGTCGGCGACGGCAGCCCTCACCCGGCGGAGCCGGAGCCGCCGCCGAGCCCGGCGCTGGGTGAATTCGACGTCACCTACTCGGTCGGCTACGCGGACGGCAGCCAGGTCAGATGGACGCTCCTCGATGGCAAGGACCCGGCGGCTGCGCTGGCGGCGCTCGCCGAAGGCAGGCAGCGGCAGCCGCAGGCGGGGCAGCCGACCGCACGGCCCGAAGCCGACCACGTCCTGCTGCTGTACGTGGACGGGACGGCGCCGGTGGTTGCCGAACCGGCGGCGCTGCCGGACGTGGCCGCCCAGGCGGACGAGGTGGAACGCTGGCGCGCGGTGGCGAAGAGCGTCACCCTGCAGACCGAACGGCGGCTGCCGACATTCGCGCTCCTGCAGACGACCGCGAAGCGGCGGCTCGACGAGTGGAAGCGCTTCGCGCCGCCGAACCGGCCGGTCTCGGTGCAGGCGCTGGGCAGCCAGACCGGCGTCGACGCGGCGGTCCGCCTGGCGATCGCGGCGCCGACCGCCCAGCAGGACCAGGCACTGGCGATGCAGTACCGGCCGGTGCTGCTCTTCGATCGGCGTGAGCCGGTGCCGCGGCCCCTCTCGATCACGGCGCTGTTCAACGAAAAGAGGGTGCGACTCTGCGACGACCGCGGGCTGGCGACGAGCTGCGGCGAGCCGATCACCGACCCCCGCCTACTGGAAAGCGGCGGCACCCATCTGCGCCTCGACCTCCCGGACGCCGACCGGCTGCATCGAGAAGCGCTGGCGGACGTCGGTACCGGCACCACGGCCGCGGCGGAACCGGCGCCGGCGACGGGGGCGGCCGCCGAAGCGACCCTGCCGGAAGGGCTGGTGCCGAGTGGGACCGTTGCCCCCGAAGACGAACAGGTCGCCTCCCAGAGCGCGATCTACGTCCACCCGAGCTCGGTTACGCGCGAAGGCAAGGAACTGCTGTACCTCGACTACTGGTGGTACCTCCCCTACAACCCCGTCAAGCTCGGCGGCGGGGCGCTGTGCGGCGCTGGGCTGGTGATCGCCGGAGTCACCTGTCAGAACCACGAATCCGACTGGGAGGGAGTCACCGTGGTCGTCGACCGCACCGGCAAGGTGCCCGAGCCGGTCGCTGTGCAGTACGCGCAGCACAGCAACGTCGTCCGCTTCTCCTGGTCGCTGCTGCGCGAAAGGTGGGACCACAGCCAGGAAGTGAAGAGCCGGATCGCGAGCCTCGGCGATGCCTCCTCGCGCCCGCTCGTCTTCGTCGCCGTCGGCACCCACGCCAGCTACCCGCTGCCCTGCGGCAAGGGCTGCCGGCAGTTCCCCGATCCCGGGATCCCCGAGGAACCTCACCTCGGCGACCTCCCCTGGAGCGGCGACGACACCAGCGCCTGCGGCAAGTCGAGCTGCCTGCAGGTGCTCCCGACCCACGAAGGAGGCCGGCAGCCGGCCCTGTGGAACGGCTACGACGGCGCCTGGGGCGAGGTCGACTGCTTCCTCACCTACTACTGCGACTCCGGTGCTCCGCCGACCTCGCCCGGCAACCAGCGCCGCTACAGGCACCCGACCTGGTTCGACGGCTACGCCGGCACCGACTGGCACTTTCACGACGCCCCTTCGGCGGAATAGGCGAGACTCCACCGGTCGCTTGGCTCCCTACCTGCACCAGCGCTTCCCCGAGCTGGCCGCGAGCCTGCCGCACCTCGAGCTGTCCCAGCGCCCGACCCCGGTCCGGGAGCTGAGTGGGCTCGGCGCCTGGGTCAAGGAGGACGGACGCTTCGGGGCCGGCGGCTGGGGCGGCAACAAGGTGCGCAAGCTCGAGTGGCTGCTCCCGGACGCGCGGCGTCGCGGCCGCCGCTCGATCCTCACCTTCGGTGGGCTCGGCACCAACTGGGGCCTGGCGACGGCCCTCTACGGTCGCGAACACGGCTTCGAGACGGCGCTGGCGCTGGTCGATCAGCCCGTCGACGATCACGTCCGCGCCCAGCTGGCGCGGCTGGAGGCGTCGGGAGCGCGCATCTACCGGACCCACACCAATGCTCGAACCGTGGTGGCGTTGCCCTGGCTGCTCGCCCGCAATGCCCGCGGCGGCAGGCCTCCGTACCTGCTGCCGGCCGGGGGGTCCTCGGCGGTCGGAGCGCTGGGCTACGTCGAGGCTGCGCTGGAGATCGCCGCCCAGGTCGGTGAAGGCGCGCTGCCGGAACCGGCCCACGTCGTCGTTCCGGTCGGCACCGGTGGCACCGCCGCCGGGCTGGCACTGGGGTTCCAGCTCGCCCGGCTGCGCAGCCGCGTGGTCGGGGTCGTCGTCAACGATCGGCTCCGCCTCGACGCGCCGGTGATCGCCCGCCTCGCCCGTCGCACCGCGAAGCTCCTCGAGAAGCGCGGCGCCGGGCTCGGTCCGCTTCGGCTCGAGCCCGAGATGCTCGACCTGACCCGCGACCAGATCGGGGCCGGCTACGGGCATCGCACCGACGCCGCCGGCGCCGCCGCGGCCCGCGCCAGCGAGGAGGGGCTCTCACTCGACCCTGTCTACGCCGCCAAGGCGATGGCCGGCCTGCTGGAGTTGCGGGAGCAGGGTCGCCTCGAGGGCCCGGTCCTGTTCGTGCACACCGACGGCCCGCGCTGAGCGCGTCGCTACCCTCGCCTCGTGACCGCAGAGGATCTGGCCAACCTCGCCCACCTGCGCCGCGCCCGCGACCTGATCGACCGCGAGTACGCGCGGCCGCTGGAGGTGGCCGAGCTGGCCCGGGCGGCACTGATGTCGACGGCGCACTTCTCGCGGCAGTTCCGGGCCGCCTACGGCGAGACCCCCTATGCGTACCTGATGACGCGGAGGATCGAGCGGGCGAAGGCGCTGCTGCGGCGCGGCGACGTTTCGGTTACCGAGGTCTGTATGGAGGTCGGCTGCACCTCACTCGGCTCGTTCAGCGCCCGCTTCACGGAGCTGGTCGGGGAGACGCCGACGGCCTACCGGGCCCGCGACCACGGCGCCCTTGAAAAGGTCCCCGGCTGCGTCGCCAGGGACCTCACCCGGCCCGCTCGCAAGCCGAGCAGGATTGGAGAAACGGTGGGGGCGCCGGCTCCCTAGCCTTGCGGCCATGAACCTCACTCTCTCCCAATGCTTCGTAATCGTCCATGACCCCGACCAGGCGCTTTCCTTCTACCGCGACGCGCTCGGCCTCGAGTTGCGTAACGACGTCGCCAAAGGCGACTTCCGCTGGATCACCGTCGGTGCCGCCGAGCAGCCCGGCGTCGCGATCGTCCTCACCAACTACCTGAACGGCAGCCCCGCCGACAACGACGCGGTCGCCGCACTGGTCGCCAAGGGCGCGCTCAACGGCGTCCACTTCCACAGCGACGACCTCGACGCCACCTTCGCGAAGGTGCGCGACGCGGGCGGCGAGATCGTCCAGGAGCCGACCGACCAGCCCTGGGGCACGCGCGACTTCGCCCTGCGCGACCCGTCCGGCAACATGGTCCGCATCGACCAGCCGCCGGCTGGGTAAGGGGGCACGGGATGCCGAAGAGCGACTCGAAGGACTCGCGGTCCCCCTCTGAACTGATCGACGCGCGGATCGAGGAACTCGGCGATTGGCGTGGCGAGACGCTGGCCCGGATCCGCGCCGTCATCAAGGAGGCCGAGCCCGACGTCGTCGAGGAGTGGAAATGGCGCGGCGTCCCCACCTGGTACCACGCGGGCATGATCTGCACCGGCGAGACCTACAAGAGCCATGTCAAGGTCACCTTCGCCAAGGGCGCCTCGCTGGGCGACCCGGCGGGACTGTTCAACTCCAGCCTCGAGGGCAACGTCAGGCGGGCGATCGATTTCCACGAGGGCGACGAGGTCGACGAGAAGGGCCTGAGGGAGCTCGTCCGTGCCGCGGTGGACCTGAACGCGGCCAAGGCCGGTTAGCTCGGCTGGGCGAGCAGGGCCCGCAGGCGCTCCGCGAAGCGAGGCGGATCGACGAGGTGGAGGAGATGGCCCAGGCCGTCCCAAACCTCCACCTCGGCGGTCGGGGCCAGGCGGGTCAGCCAGGGCGCGTAGTCGGCGGGCGGCGGTGCGCCGTGCAGGGAGAGCAGGGGCGCCTCGATCCGTGGCAAGATCGCTTCGCTGATCGTCGTGAGCTGCTCGGGAGGCGTGGTCAGCAGCTGTGCCCAGACCCCGCGGACCACCTCGGGTGGGAAGGCGAGGACCCGCCGCTCGAGCCCCTCGATGTCAGCGAAGGGCTCGAGGCCGAGCTCGCGGTCGATCTCCAGCACGGCCTCCATGGCCCTCTCTCCTTCCAGGTCCTGCGCGAAGGGCTGGACGAGCGCGGCGAAGTCCCCGAAGCGCAGCAAAGACTGGCCGACGCAGACGACCGCTGAGGCGGGATTGAGGGCGGCGTAGACGGCGGCCACGTTGGCCCCAAGTGAGTTGCCGACGACGGCGGGGGCCTCGACGCCGAGCTGGTCGGCGACGGCGCGAACGTCGCCGACCAGCGCGGGCATCGCGTAGTCGGGCGCCGGCCCCGACTCGCCGTGGCCGCGGAGGTCGACGCGGATGCAGGTGAAGCTCGACGCGAGCGGCCCGGTGACCGGCTCCCAGGCCTGGCGGCGGCTGGTCAGCCCGTGCAGGAAGAGCAGGGGCGGCCCGTCGCCGGCGACGTCGAAGGCGATCGTCGCGCCATCGGGTCGGACGATCCGTCGCGAGGTGCCCCGGTCGGTCATCGCCCGATTCTCACCGGCCTGACGAGCAGCGTCACTCCCTGCGTCGCGAGCGCCGCCGCCGTGGCGATGCCGAAGGCGCCGGCGGTGCTCAGCGCTGGAAGCGCCAGCGCCAGCGCGAAGCAGAAGGCGGCGAAGCCGTAGAAGCCAACCAGGAAGTTGCGCAGCAGCACCTCGATCTGGCCGACGCCGCCGTGGGCGTGGGTGAAGACGGCGAGGATGCTGGCGATGACCGGGAACGGTGCGAGCAGGCCGCTGAGGTGGGCGCCGAGTGCGCCCGAGGCGGCGGTCAGGGCGAGCACCAGGACGAGGGCGGCGAGGGCGCGGGCGGGAAGGTCCCACCAGGGCGGCGCGGCGGCGACCGGCGGGGTGGAGGGTGTCGGAGGCAGCAGCCTCAGGCCGAGCGCGAAGCCGAGGGCGACCGCGACCAGCGAGACGCCCAGCGGTGGCTCCAGCGGGAGCAGGATCGCGACGCCGAGCAGGAACGCCGCCCAGCCGCAGAGCAGGCTCGGGATCGGCCCGGCGGCTTTCGCCATGCGGGCATAGACGACGACGAAGGCCGTCAGCGCGGCGAGGCCGAGCAGGGTGCCGGCGGCGGCGTCGGCGCCGAAGCCGTGTCCGTGCAGGAGGGTCTCGACGAGCAGGATCGGCCCGGCGACGACGGGCAGCCCGCCGAGCAGGCCGGCGACCGCGATGCCCCAGCGCCGGCCCGCCAGCGAGACGGCGACCACGCAGAGGGGGGAGAGGAGCAGCTTCGCCGCCAGCAGCGTCACCGCGGCAGGCTCGCAGATCGACGGCCGGCTCAGGGGCGATGCGGCTCGAGCACCACGACCGGAATCTGCCGGTCGCCGGCGTGGCGCCGGTAGAAGTCGAAGGCGGGGTAGGCCGCGTCCAGCTTCGCCCAGAGGCGCTCCCGTTCGTCGCCCTCGGCAAGGCGGGCGCGGACGCCGCGCACCTCGGCCCCGACCTGGACGGTCGTCTCGGGATTCGCGACCAGGTTGTGGAACCAGCTCGGGTTGGTTGGCTGGCCGGCCTTCGAGGCGGCGACGACGACCGCGTCGCCGTCGCTGACGAAGATCAGCGGCGAGGTGCGGCGCCTGCCGCTCTTCCTGCCGACGTGGTCGACGAGCGCGATCCGCGCCGTCGGGGCGCCGGGCAGGTGGGCGCCGAGCCGCCCGCCCGTGCGCCGGTACAGCGCCACGTGTACGCGGGTCGAGCGCCGCCCCAGGTAGAGCCCGCGTTCGTTGGCGAGCTGCGAGGCGCTGAGGATGAGGCGAGCGATGGGGCCGCCGCTCGCTTTCGGGCGATCGCCTGCCCCGAGCTGTCGCGGGACGAGGCGCAGGACCGGGATGGTGCGGCCGTGCCGGGCGGCGTGAGCCCGGTAGGAGACGTAGGGCGGGTAGTAGGCGTCGCCGAGCCCCATGAGGCGCGCCCGCTCGTCCTCGTCGGCGACGACCTCGGCGCGAAAGAGCTGGCCGCCGAAGCTCACCTCTGGGTCCGCGATCGCGTTCTCCAGCCAGTGCGGGTCGCTTGCCATCCCGCCCTTGGAGGGCACGACGATGACGTCCTCGCCGTCGTTGAAGTAGACGGCCGCGCGGCGATGGGGCCTGCCGTTGCGGGCGTCGCGGGTCTCGAGCACGGCCGCGGCGAGGGGCAGGAAGGAGGGGAGGCGCCTGCCGGTCAGCGCCATCGCGCGCGGCCCCAGCCGCCAGACGAGCAACCGGAACGGCAGGCTGCGCTCCAGGGCGCAGCTGAGGCGACCGCTGAGCAGGCGCAGCACCAGCCGGTTGACGCCGCGCGGCGGCTCGGGGGCTACGTGGGGAAGGGCCAACGGGATCAGAGCCCCGCGAAGCGGTCGGGGTTGAGGAAGTTGCGGATGGCCTGGACGCGGCCGTCGGCGACCTCGATCGCGGTGATCGCGTAGGGGCCGCCCGAGCGGCTGACGAGTCGCACCCCGGGCGCCCCGTTGACCGTCACCGGGGTGGCGACGAGGTCGGGCGGGAACTGCGGGGTGCGCCCGACCGTGGCGTAGAACTTCGCGATCGAGGCGGCACCCTGGATCGGCCTGCGGGCGGCGATGACGCGGCCGCCACCGTCGGAGTACTGGACGGCGTCGGCAGCCAGCAGCGCCTTGATCCCCTCGACGTCGCCGAGCTGGGCCGCACGCAGGAAGCCGTTGGCGATCTCCCGCTGGCGGTTGCGGTCGACCGGGCGGCGGCGACCGGCATCGCCGACGTGGTCGCGGGCCCGCTTGGCGATCTGGCGGGCGTTGCTCGGCGAGACGTCGATGGCGTCGGCGATCTCGGCGTAGTCGAGGTCGAAGGCGTCGCGGAGGACCAGCACCGCCCGTTCGACCGGGTCGAGGCGCTCCAGCGCGCAGAGCAGCGCCAGGTCCAGCCTCTCCGCCTCGATCGCCGTCTCGGCGGGATCGTCGGCGTCGCTCACCAGCGGGGTCGGCAGCCAGGTTCCGACGTAGGTCTCGCGGCGGGCCCGGGCCGAGCGCAGCCGGTCGATCGCCAGCCGCGTAGTCGTCGTGACCAGGAACGCCTCGGCGTTGCGGACGGCCTCGCGGTCGGCGCTCTGCCAGCGCAGCCAGACGTCCTGGACGACGTCGTCGGCTTCGCCGAGATCGCCGAGCAGCCCGTAGGCCACGCCCCGCAGCCGCTCTCGGCAGGCGAGAAAGGGATCAGCGTCGGTCATCGCTGGCCCCGGAGTCTCGCGCACCATTCACACAGAGAAGACGAGAGAGCCCACTCGCCCGTGACAACTCGCCTCTCGGCCAGTCCTGATTCGGATCGCCGCGAGGCGGGCAGTTGCCTGCAAGGACCGCAGGCAACGAGGAGGAGGAGCGATGGAGCAGCCGACCGCCGAGGAGGCGTTGAAGAGGCTCGAGCCGCTGCTCGGCGCCTGGACGATGGAAGCGATCCCGCCGGGCGGCGAGCCGTGGCCGGGAGAGGCGCGGACCTCGTTCGAGTGGCACGAGTCCGGGGCTCATCTGATCGGGCGCTCGACGATCGAGATGCCGGAGGCGCCCGACTCGATCTCGATCATCGGCTGCGACGCCGCGAACGGGACCTACTACCAGCTCTACGCCGACGAGCGAGGTGTCTGCCGGGTCTACGGGATGAGCATCGGCGCGGGCGAGTGGAAGCTCTGGCGCCAGGGCGAGCCATTCGCGCAGCGCTTCAGCGCCAGCTTCGAGGACGGCGGCGAGACGATCGTCGGGCGCTGGGAGCTGGCCCGTGACGGCGGCGAGTTCGAGATCGATTTCGAGCTGATCTACCGCCGAGCCTGACGGCTGTCGCCTGCGGCCCAGGCCCGGACTTGACAGTCTGGGGTTTGACCCGATGATGGGCGCCAGTACGGCGAACCCGCGAGAGGAGCGACCGAGGCGATGAACGAGATCTCACCCGACGAGGCGGCGATGCTTTACGGCAGCCGCTTCCTGACCGAAGACGCTCCCTCGAAGGAGTTCCCGGCCAGCGGCATGGCGGCGCTCGACGCGATGCGGCTGGTCGACGAGGAACTGGTCCTGGAGGGGGACCCCTGGCGCAACCTCGCCACCTTCGTCACCACCTGGATGGAGCCGGAGGCGCAGCGGCTGATCGCCGAGAACCTCTACCGCAACTTCATCGACCACGCCGAGTACCCGATCTCGGCCGAGATCGAGCAGCGCTGCATCCGCATGCTGGCCGACCTCTACCACGCCCCCGGCGAGACGACCGGCTGCCGCACCCAGGGCTCCTCGGAGGCGATCATGCTCGGCGCCCTCTCACTGAAGTGGAAGTGGAAGGAACGGCGGGAAGCCGAAAAGAAGCCGGTCGACAAGCCGAACCTGATCTTCGGGGGCGACGTGCACGTGGTCTGGGAAAAGTTCTGCCGCTACTTCGACGTCGAACCGCGGATCGTCCGCCTCCGCGAGGACAAGTACGTGATCGGGCCCGACGACGTCGAGCCTCACATCGACGAGAACACGATCGGCGTCGCCGCCGTTCTCGGCACCACCTTCACCGGCCACGCCGACGACATCGTCGGCATCAACAACCTGCTGCTGGACATCAAGAGCAGCAAGGGGCTCGACGTGCCGCTCCACGTCGACGCCGCCAGCGGCGGCTTCGTCTGGCCCTTCCTCTACCCGCACTCGGAGTGGGACTTCCGGCTCGAGCAGGTGCGCTCGATCAACGTCTCCGGCCACAAGTTCGGGCTCGTCTACCCGGGGATCGGCTGGCTCGTCTTCCGCGAGAAGGCGGACCTGGCCGAGGACCTCGTCTTCTACGAGAACTACCTCGGCAAGACCGACGCCACCTTCACGCTCAACTTCTCGACCGGCGCCTCGATGGTGCTGGCCCAGTACTACAACTTCGTCCGGCTCGGCCGCGAGGGCTACACCTACGTGATGAAAGCGATGGAGCAGAACGCGCAGGCCCTGGCCGCGAAGCTGAAGGAGAGTGGCCGCTTCGACCTGATCGGCGAGGGCGAGGAGCAGTTGCCGCTGGTCGCTTTCAAGCTGGCCGGGGAACAGGACTACGACGAGTTCGACGTCTCCTGGCAGCTCTCGGCCGAGCGCGGCTGGATGCTGCCCGCCTACACGATGCCCCCTGACGCCCAGGAGGTGAAGATCATGCGCGCACTGGTCAAGGAGACGCTCAGCCGCGCCCAGGTCGACCGCCTCGCCGACGACATCCACCAGGCCTGCGCGCTGCTCGACGAGAAGGGCGGCGCCCACCCCGCCGAGCGCCATAAGATCAAGCGCTCGCCCGGCTACTAGAAGAGGAGCAGGTCAGATGAACGATGCCGCGCAGATGGGACCGATCGACTACCTGCTGGTGGAGTGGCCGGGCCGCCAGCCCAACGGCGAGGTCGCGCCACACCTGGTCGACCTGGTCGAGCGCGGCGTGATCCGCATCCTCGACCTCACCTTCATCCACAAGGCGGAGGATGGCAGCGTCAGCGCGCTCGAGATCGCCGACGTCGGCGCCGAGGTGGCCGAGCTCGCCGTCTTCGAGGGTGCCTCCTCGGGCCTGATCGGCGACGACGACGTCGGTGAGGCCGGTGGGGTTCTCGAGCCGGGGACCTCGGCCGCCCTGCTCGTCTACGAGAACGTCTGGGCGGCGCCGTTCGCGGCGGCGGTCCGCGAGTCCGGCGGCGAGCTCGTCGCCAGTGGCAGGATCCCGATCGACGACGTCCTCGCCGCGCTCGACGCGGCCGAGGCCGACGCTTAGGAAAGGAAGAGCAGATGCCAGGACTACTTCGAGGCGTTGCGCGGACGGCGGTCGTCGCCGGCACCGCGACCGCGGTCAGCAACCGGGTCAGCCGCCGCCAGGCGACGCGCTGGGCCGGGCAGGAAGAACAGCAGTACGCCCAGCAGGCGCCGCCGCCCCCGCCAGCCCCTGCCGCCGCGGCCCCGGCCGGTGGCACGGAGTCGACGATCGATCAGCTCAAGGAGCTCGCCGAGCTGAAAGAGCAAGGCATCCTCACCGAGGACGAGTTCGCGGCCCAGAAGGCGAAGATCCTCGCCGCCTGATCCGCGGTTCCAGTGAGCCGCTGGGAGACGACGAGCACGCTCGAGGCGGCGGTCGCCCCGGCCGCGGTCTGGGAGCGCGCCTACGCGGACGCGGAAGCCTGGCCGCGCTGGAACGCCGAGCTGAAGAGCGCCCGGCTCGACGGGCCGCTGCGCCCCGGCGCCGAAGCCCGGATCGTCTTCCGCAGCGGCATGCGCCTGCGCTTTCGCGTCGTCGAGTTCGAGGCGGGCCGGCTGTTCACCGACGAGGCCAGCCTGCCCGGCGCCCGGATGGGGCACCGCCATCTGGTCGAGCCGTCGGCGGGTGGGGGCAGTCGCCTCACCAACACGATCTACATCGAGGGCCCGCTGGCGGCCGTCTGGCGGCGAGTCCTCGGGCCGGCGGCGGCGAGGGCACTGCCGGGCGCCCAGAGTGCCGTGGTCGCCCTCTCGGGCGACTAGTCCCTTTTGCCCTCTTGTGGGCTCCCGCGAGTTCGGGTACACCTCGGCCGGTAGCTGGTGTTGCGTCCGTTCTGTCGGTCCGGTCAAAACAGTCAACTTCTGGGGGATGACGATGTCGCGGTCGATTGCAGGAAATCCGAGGCACCGCCGCGTGGGCATGCTGGTGCTGGGTCTGCTGGCCGCTCTGCTGCTCGCCCTGCCGGCGAGCGCCGCCGCCTGCGGGGAAGAAGGAGGAGAGGACACCGGGCCGCTGATCACCGAAGCGAAGCTCACGCCCGCCAGCTTCCCCTCCGAAGGCGGCACCGGGGTGATCTCCGCCCGGGTCGAAGACGACTGCGGCGTCCAGCAGGTCTACGCCGAAATCAACAGCACCGAAGGCATCTACGTCAGCTTCCAGCTGCTGCCGGCGGAAGACATCAACAGCAACGCGCGGGTCTACCGAGGCGAATTCCAGGTGCCGGCCAACTTCCAGGAATGGTCGGTCGGCTACCAGGGGAACGTCTCCGCCGAGGACACCAACGGGGCCTTCGCCGAAGCGTACGCCGGTGAGATCGAAGTCGCCGGGGCGCCGCAGTTCGACGAACCCCCCTACGTCTCCGCGGCCGGCGCGGCGCCGAACGTCTGGGGGGCCTGGGGCGGCGCGACGAAGATCAGCGTCGAAGCCAGCGACACCCGCAGCCTCGCCAACGTCTACGCGATCGTCACCAACCCCGACGGCAGCGAAACCGAACTGCCGCTGGAAGGCGTCAGCTTCTCCCGCTTCGAGGGTGTGCTGAACGTGCCGGCCAACTTCACCGGCAGCGCCCAGACCTACTCGGTGTCGGCGTTCGCCGAAGACGACATCGGCCAGACGACCGGGGCCTACGCCGGCACGATCACGGTCGAACCGAAAGGGACGCCGCACCCCGGTTCCCTCACTCTCGAACCGGCGTCGCTGTACTTCGGTCCCGTCTCGCTCGGCCACACGGCCTCCCAGAGCATCGTTCTCAGCAACACCGGCAAATCGGGCTCGCCGCCGGTCTCAGGCGTCCTGCGCCTCCCGGGCACGCAGTACTCGCTGCTCGGCGCCTCCGGCGAAGACCTCCCGTTCAGCCTCGGGCCGGGCGAGGAACAGACCTTCACCGTCAACTTCCAACCGACCGCGAAGGGCCAGCAGATCGCCCGGCTCGCCCTCGTCCGCGCCGATGGCAGGCAGCCGAACAAAGGCGTTTCGCTGTACGGCTGGGGCGTCAAATAACTAAGAACTTCTGAGTAGTAGACAAAACCTTTAGGCGCTGTTAGCGTCGCCGCAAACGCCCGGGTTGGGGAGCCCCGGCCGATCAGCGGGAGGAGAGGCAAATGAAGCTGAGTCGCATCGCGGCGCTGCTGTGCGTGGTCGCATTCTTCGGGGTGTTTGCCGGCACGGCCTGGGCGACGAAGTACGTCGCGCTCGGGGACTCGTACTCGTCGGGGACGGGGACCCGGACCTACTACGAATCGACCTGCCAGAAATCGGTCTACTCGTATCCGTACCTGCTCCACAATGCGCACCCGGAATGGACCTTCGTGCAGGCGGCCTGCTCGGGGGCGAAGACGGCCGACCTGATCAACACCCAGGCGGCCAGCCTCACCGCCGACACCAACTGGGTCACCTACACGATCGGCGGCAACGACGCCGGCTTCTCGGAAGTGATCACCGAATGCGCCCTGCCGTCCTGGGCCTCGGACTGCAACGGCGCGATCAACACCGCCCAGGCGTTCATCAAAAACACGCTGCCGGGCCGGCTCGATCAGGTCAACAACACGATCAAGGCGAAATCGCCGAGCGCGACGGTGATCGTGCTCGACTATCCGCGGCTATTCAACGGCACCGACTGCAACGCGCTGACCTGGTTCAGTGCCAGCGAGGAGACGCGCCTGAACGAAACGGCTGACCAGATGAAGGCCCAGCTCAGCGCCGCGGCGACCCGGGCCGGGTCTAACTTTCTCTTCCGCGACGTGATCCCGCCCTTCATCGGGCATGCCGTCTGCGACGGCGGTGGCGGCTCCTCGACGGAGTGGATCAACGGGCTCTCCAACCCGGTCGGCGAGAGCTACCACCCGAAGGTGACCGGACACGCCAGCGGCTACTACCCGGTGGTCCACGCGGTCACCGGCTGAATCCGGAAGTTGCGGGAACGCCCGTCGCCGAGGAGGGGAGAACGGCGGCGGGCGGCGTGCTTGCGGTCAGGTGCGCTCGCAGCCCGACCAATCTCAGAGTCCCGATGCCGCCCAGGTGCTGATCGAAGAGCTGCTGATGACGGCGCTCGGGCTCGGAGCGGTGCTCTCCTCGCTGCTCGAAGACATCCCCGAGGACGCCTTTCCGGGCGAAGACAGCGCCGCCGTCCTGCTGGAGATGGTCGTCGGCAGCTCGCGGCCGGCGGCCGAGGCGGCGGGGGAGGCCTGCTGCTGGGAGGCCAGCGCCCTGATCGGCGCCGTCCGCGACCGGGTCCTCGACGACCTGCGGGCGGCGGCGGAGCTGGCGCGGCGGCGCCCCGGCGACGCGCTCTAGGTCCGTCGCGCCCCCGCTTGCCGTTTCAGTCGCCGATGTCGAGCATCGATTCGAGCCGGGCCAGGCCGCGGCCGCGGTGCTCGTCGAGCTCGGCGACGAGGCGGTTCGGGTCGCCGGCGCGGAGGGCGGCGAGGATGCGCTCGTGGCTGGCGATCGCCTCCTCGCGGCTCTCCGGCGCGTTGTAGTACATCGCCCGGTACGTTTCGGTCGAGTCCCAGAGCAGCCGGATGACCCGCAGCGTGTGCGGTTGCTCAGCGGCTTCGAGCAGGCCGAGATGGAAGCGGCGGTTGGCCTCGAGCTCGGCGGCGACGTCACCCCGCTCGGCGGCGCCGGCACAGTCGCGGGCGGCCAGCTCGATCCGCTCCAGGGCGTCCTCGTCGAGGCGCGGCAGCGAGCGCTGGGCGGCGAGGCCCTCGAGCAGCTGCCGCAGCTCGTAGATCTCGCACAGGTCGGCGAGGTCGAGCTCGGTGACGACGTATCCGCGACGGGGGCGGTAGGTGACCTGCCCCTCCTGCTCCAGCACCGCCAGGGCTTCGCGGACCGGGGCGAGGCTGACCCCGAGCCGCTCGGCGACCTCGTCCTGGCGGACCCGCTCGCCCGGCCGCAGCTCACCGGCGACGATCGCCCGGCGCAGCGACTCGAGCGCGTGCTGGGCGGTCGTGCCGGGTCGGGCGCTGGCCGCCGGGTTGCTCACCGGAAGGCCTGGATGCCGGTGACGGCGCCGCCGATCACCAGCGCGTGGACGTCGGCGGTGCCCTCGTAGGTGACCACCGACTCGAGGTTGTTCATGTGCCGGATCACCGGATACTCGAGGGTGACGCCGTTGGCGCCGAGCACCTGGCGGGCGCTGCGCGCCACCTCCAGCGCCGCGTTGACGTTGCCGAGCTTGCCGAGGCTGACGTGCTCGGGGCGCAGCGAGCCCTCGTCCTTCATCCGGCCCAGGTGCAGGGCCAGCAGCGTCGCCCGGTTCACCTCGAGGACCATCTGCGCCAACTTCTGCTGCTGAATCTGGAAGGAGGCGATCGGGCGGTCGAACTGGATCCGCTCGGTGCTGTACTCGAGCGCCGCTTCGTAGCAGGCGCGGGCCGCCCCGGCGGCTCCCCAGACGATTCCGTAGCGGGCCTCGTTGAGGCAGGAGAGCGGCCCTTTCAGCGAGCTCACCTCGGGCAGGACGGCCTCGGCGGGCAGGCGCACGTCGTCGAGCAGCAGCTCCGAGGTGATCGAGGCCCGCAGGCTCAGCTT
>Ga0105247_10000093_pt1 | contig 96457 bp, 72 predicted proteins | sample KBSS24metaG_FD_81519 | JGI IMG/M metagenome (GOLD analysis project Ga0105247, IMG submission 81519) | Switchgrass rhizosphere microbial communities from Kellogg Biological Station, Michigan, USA - KBS S2-4 metaG | ecosystem: Host-associated > Plants > Roots > Rhizosphere > Soil | place... | reverse complement strand
TTGGCCCATGGCGCCAATCCGAACACCCCCAACTCCCGCGGCTTGACGCCTGTGCGGGCCGCTCGCATCCGCGGCAATTTCGCTATTGTCACAGCGCTGGAGCGTAACGGACGGCACTGAAAGGTAACGACACTCACTGCACCAAGGAAGGAGCCACTGTGATATTTACCAGGAGGTATATTGCTGTCACCGTCATCTTCTGGATGACCGCAGTGCCAACGAGCTTGGTTGCCTTAGCGCAGGGACCGAATCAACAGGGTCTGTACGTACCGCCAAGCAACAGCTTCATATCGGATCCGACCGAAACACCCATCAAGCTGACCTTTGGCACGCTACCGCTGGCACAGATTCAGAAGCGGCTGGATGCTGCGCGGGCTGCCGATACGAGCTCGCCAATCGTCCTGACCCTCACCGGCACTTATCTCGTTATTGATCACCCGCTGACGCTGCCTTCGAAAACATCCCTGGTGTTATATGGCTCCATCCATGCCGTTCCAGGCGCATCCGCAACGAGCATCATCGGGATTTCCGGTCAGAGTCAGGTGGCGATATCCGGTGGATTCCTCGACGCCCATGGCGCCAATGTCTCCGGCATCGACGTTGATAACTCGAGCAAGATCAACATCGACGCGGTGACCATCACCAATACCCGTCGCGACGGCATCATTCTGCGAGGCGCAGGCAACACGGTCTGGGATAGCGGCTCAGCCATCACTCGCTGCGAAGTCTCCCATGCCGGCGGCAATGGAATCACCATTGGCGACATCACTCAGGCGTTGGTTCTTGACAGCTTTGTTCACCACAACTCCGGATCTGGCATCCAGGTAAGTTCGGCCTATAGCTCCATTGTTAACAACGTAAGCCGGGAAAACGCGGCCGGCATCGTGGCCGACGCCAGCGATGACCTGATCTCTGACAACCAGCTCCAAGGGAATCGAACTGGCGGAATCGTCCTGCAGAACTCGAGCGCGAATATCGCCGTACTGCGTAATTCCGTGCTCGGCAATGCGGCCGCCGGGATCGACTTCGACGGCAGCAACAACCTGATATACGAAAATACCCTGCAGAACACCACCAATCTCATCGACCGCTCTGCTGCGAACTGGGTTGTAGCTGCGGAAACGTCACTCGATGCGCCCCAGAGTCAATATTTTCATCCGCCGACCATCAATAACCGCCACTCCGATGCGATCATCAATGGCCTGAATCGCTCGGATCTGGCCATCGACGCGAGCACCGTACCCACCCTGAGTGCCGTACAACAGGCTTACGATACCGCGCGTCAGCAGCATCCAAATGACGTAATCGTCCTGAGCCTCACCGGCCAATTCACGGCCGATGCCCAACTGCTGCTGCAATCGCGTACGGCCGTCGTTCTTGATGGGCTGTTCCAGGTCCCTGCAGATAGCACCTTATCGCAGGTAGTTACAGCTCCAAATCCCTCGCAATACATCGCCTTCTCCGGCGGCACCATTGACCTGGGTGGACGCCCGATAGCGGGAATCTTCTTCCCCTCTACGACGCTGGCACTCCTCGATCATATTACCGTGCAAAACGGCGGCTTGCGCGATGTCCGGACGGGAGGAGGCATGATCCACCTGCAGAACGGCGGCGGCTATAACATTCTCCATGCCAACATCGTCAACAACAGCGGCGGACGCTGCATCTGGACGCAGCAAAACCATGCAAGGTATGTGGTTCTCGAAAATTATCTGGCCAACTGCAATATGGATGGCGTCGATTTCGACTCGTCCACCTCCAATAGCTTCGCCATTGACAATAACAATGTGGATAACGTTCGCTACGGCGTCTTTATCGAGCAGTCGGATTCCTTCAATAAGGTCTATGGCAACACCACGACCACCCGCGATGTTGCGGGCATTCCAGGCCATGGAGTAGGGATCTACAACAACGCAACCAGCAGCGCAACCCGGGCCGTAACGGACAAGAACACTGTTTTCAGCAACGTCAGCGACGTCATCAACAATGGGCTGCGAGTAGGATCGATCGCGACGGCAGCCGGCGGCGTTGCCGAAACAGCTCACAGCTTCCTTTTCAATAACATTGTCAAAAACAGTAAGACAGACGGCATCCTCTTCGACACACAGTTTCCGCAGAGCATCGAGAACTACTTCTCGCAAACCGTACTCTCGGGAAATGGCACGGATATCAATTCTCATCCATCGAATGCAGCCACACCGGCTGAGTTCTTCAATCCTCCAGCGGCAACCAATCTGGCCCTGAACCAACCTGTTACCGCCTCTTCGAGCGCCGCCGGCTCCGCTGCCAATGCAGCCGTGGATGGCCTTGCCTACTCCAATTGGACCCCTGCGAACGAACGCCAGTCCTGGTTCGCAATCGACCTCGGCAGCCCGGCAAGCTTCGGCCGCGTTACGCTGAAACAGGCTTCCGGGTTGGCCGCCCATTATTGGATCGAGCTCGAGAGCTCTCAAGATGGCTCGACCTTCACCGCCATTCCCGGCACTGTGCGCCTGCTCGGGATAGAGCCCCTGGACAGTATTGCCTTCACTCCTGTTTCCGCACGGTTCCTCCGAGTCCGAATGGAGAAGATCTTCGGCGAGCCTGCGGCCTTCGAGGAGATCTCTGTGCATCCAATGTAAGTCGGGAAAAACTCCCGAACACATTGGTAGAAACTCCCGGACCACGCCGGGCGGCCAGGTCGTCGACTCCCGGTTGCGCGCGACTTCACCCCAGTGAGTCCAGGGATACGCCTCATGCTTCGATTCGCCTTCAGCGCCTCTGCTCCAGGGTGGACGACCTTATTCACGTGCTTCTGCCTCTTCAGCGCGGCGTCGGCGAACTCCGAGGATGACAAGACCAAGGAAAATCCCGCCGAGGCTCTGGAGCTACCCACAGTTGAGATCGTCGGTACGACCCCCCTGCCGGGCCTCGGTACTCCGACGCGGGACGTGCCGGCCAACGTACAGATCTATACCAGCAAGGATCTGGCCGGTCAGCGCCAGACGAACGTAACGGACTACCTGGAACAGAACCCCACCGGCATTGCAACAAATGCCGCCCAGGGCAACCCGTTTCAACCGGATATCAATTTTCGCGGCTTCAGCGCATCGCCGCTGCTGGGAACGCCACAGGGCGTCTCGATCTTTCAGGACGGCGTACGCGTAAACGAGCCCTTCGGCGATGTCGTCAACTGGGATCTGATTCCCCAATCGGCCATCGCGAGCATCCAGCTCATACCGGGATCCAACCCGGCGTTCGGCTTGAACACCCTGGGTGGCGCAGTGGCGGTCTACACCAAAAGCGGTGCCCAATACCCCGGTGGCGGAGTCGAAGTCTCCGGTGGCTCTTTCGGACGGCGCAACGCGGAATTCGAGTGGGGGGGCTCGAGCGGTGCGCTCGACTACTTCCTCACGGGCAACATCTACGACGACAACGGTTGGGCGCAGCACAACCCAAGCAAGGTGCGGCAGTATTTCGGCAAGGTCGGCTGGCAGACGGAAAAGAGCGATCTGGATTTGAGCTTCACGGGCGCAGACAATACGCTGCAGGGAACCCAGACGCTGCCGCTGTCATTCCTGGATGACATCCGGCAAGCCTATACATTTCCGGACCAGAACCACAACAAACTCGCATTCGTGACGGCGAAAGGCAGCCACTTTCTTGCCGCCGACGTCTTGCTGGGCGGAAATTTCTACTATCGTCATTACGGGAACGGCAGCATCAGCAGCAATGTCAATGCTGACTTCGATGCCGAGGCAACCAACGACGCTGCGGATATCGACCAGAACGGTTATGGCGGAGGGGTTCAGCTCGTATTGACCAGCCGGCCGGCCGGCCTCAAGAACCAACTCACAGTGGGAGCCACAGGCGACGCCGCCAACGCCAGATTTACCCAGACCTCCCAGGATGCCGAGTTCACCGCCAGCCGAAACACCGTGGGAGTCGATGACTTCACATTGCAGACGGATGCAGACACTCGTACCCGCTACTACGGCGCGTTCATTGAAGATACGTTCAACCTGAATTCGTTTTGGACGTTGACCGCATCGGGCCGTTATAACTCCGCGCGCATCCGTATCGCCGACCGCACTGGCGAAGCGCCGTTGCTGAATGGCGCAAACTCCTTCTCACGCTTCAACCCGGCCGTCGGCGTGAACTTCAATCCCACTCAAAATCTGACGGCCTATGCGAGTTACAATGAAGGCGTCCGCGCTCCGACCGCCATCGAGTTGACCTGCGCCGATCCTGACGCACCTTGCAAACTGCCGAATGACTTTCTGGCGGACCCTCCACTGCATGAGGTGATTTCCAAAACTGTCGAGATCGGTGCCCGGGGCGTTTCGGGCAAAATCGTGCGGTGGAGCGCCGCGGTCTACCGCACCCGGCTGCAGAACGACATTGAGTTCATCAGCTCCGGCGCGGGAGCCACCAACGCGGGCTATTTCGCGAACGTGGGCAACACCCGCCGGCAGGGCGTCGAGCTTGGACTCGAGACGCGCCTGAAGCCGGTAACGCTCGCAGTCCGCTACACCTTCCTGGACGCCACTTTCCAGTCGTCCTTCCAGGAGAGCAGCCCATCCAACTCGAGCGCCGATGAGGCGGGAGTCATCCAGGTGGCCCGCGGAAATCGCATTCCAGGCAATCCGCGGCACGTCTTGAAAATTCGCGCGGACTGGGAAGTCATGGCCCAGCTGTTCGTCGGTGCGAACCTGCTGACCAGTGCGGGCTCCTACGCGCGCGGCGATGAGGATAACCAGGATGTCCAAGGACAGCTGCCGGGATATACCCTTCTCAACCTTGACGGCCGGTTCCTCGTCTCGAAGCGCTGCGAGGTCTACGCGCGAGTCAACAATGTCTTTGATCGCCGTTACGCCAACTTTGGTGTAGTGGGACAGAACTTCTTCACAGGTCCGGGAAAGACATTCGGCCCTGCCGCGGGGGTAGACCCGGTCAACGAACAATTCCGCGGACCGGGCGCGCCTCGCGGTGCGTGGGTAGGTGTGAGATATTCCCTCGGCGGTGAGACACCCGGCGGTTCCGCCGACCGCGACTAGAGACTGTTTGGCCGAGTCTTATTGATACCCGATACCCAATACATAATCGCGCAGCAGTAGCTCCTCGCCGGTGATCTCGTCGACGAGTGCGCGGGCAAGGTCGCGCGCGTGCACGACGCCCTGTGGTTTTCGCGAGTCATCGAGAACCGGGGCACATCGCAGAGACCGCGCGTTCAAGCTTCCCCATACGGATTGTAGTGTCTGGTCCACATGGCATGAAAGAAACGCCTTGGTCATTATGGCTTCTGCATGCGTATTGCAGGCATCACCCCTGGCGCGGCTGAATTCCTTGAGAATGTCAGTCCTCGACAGCACGCCAACGGCGATGCCCGCGCTATCAACCACAACAACGAGGGGAACGCTCGAGTTGGTCAAAATCTCGGCTGCCTCATAAATTGACGCCTCCTGGCTCAACACCGCCAGTCGCCCCCGCGCATCCTCCAGAATGTGTTGGATCAGAATCATAAAAGTCCTCCCCCATTGCGACGCACCTGGTGCTACCTCACACGTTCGGGCACCGCCTTCACAGACTCGATCTTCGAGTAGAAGGGCATGAGCCAGAAGAACGCGAAATAGAACACGGTGAAGAGGCGCGCCAGCATGACGTAAGTACCTTCAGCCGGCTGAAGTCCAAGATAGCCTAACGCCACGAACGAGATCGCGAACAGCGTCAGCGCGACACGTGAGAGCCCACCCTTATAGCGGATCGACCTGACCGGCGAGCGATCGAGCCACGGTAGGAACAGGAACGAGATGACCGCCGCAAACATGAGTAGCGCACCCAGGCGCTGGTCGGGGACCGCCCGAAGGATTGCGTAGTATGGGGTGAAATACCACACGGGAGCGATATGCTCGGGCGTTGACATCGAGTTGGCAGGCTCGAAATTGGCGTTTTCCAGAAATAGGCCGCCGAATGTCGGCGCGAAAAACAGCACGATGGCGAACACCACCAGGAACACGCCCACGCTGACGACGTCCTTGACGGTGTAGTACGGGTGAAACGCAATGCCATCGAGCGGCTTGCCATCGGCATCCACTTTTTCCTTGATCTCGATTCCGTCGGGATTGCTCGAGCCGACGTGGTGCAACGCCACGATATGAAGCACCACGAGAAGCAGCAGGCCAAGCGGGACAGCGACGACGTGCAAGGAGAAGAACCGATTCAGTGTCGCATCCGAAATTCCGTAGTCTCCCCGGATCCACTCGACCAACTCGGGGCCGACACCGGGTATGGTGCCGAACAGATTCACGATCACCTGCGCGCCCCAGAACGACATATTCCCCCAGGGAAGTACGTAACCCATGAAGGCTTCAGCCATCAGCGCGAGATACACGAGCATTCCGAGTGTCCACAACAACTCACGTGGCGCCTTGTACGACCCATAAAGGAGCGACCTGAACATATGCAAATACACGACGATGAAAAAGCAGGACGCGCCCGTCGAATGCGCGTAGCGGATCAGCCAGCCCCAGCTCACCTCCCGCATGATGTACTCGACGGAATTAAAAGCCGTCGCTTCGCCCGGCTGGTAAAACATCGCCAGGAAAATGCCCGTCACGAGCTGCATGACCAGCACGAACAGTGCGAGCGCGCCGAAGTAATACCAGATATTGAGACTCTTCGGCGCGTAGTACCCGGTCAACTGGCTGTCCAGGAATGCCTGAATGGGGACCCGCTTATCGAACCACGCGAACAGCCGGCCGCGCCTGCTCGACAAATCACGGTTGGAAGCCATCACGCACCCCTTGCCCTTGTCTACCGTTGTGAATTACGGCCGTGGCGTGGAACGAGTGAGCCAGCTTTCAAACCGCGTCGCACCGATTCGAGCGGCGCTGCTGCTTGCGGGCACCAGGGACTGATCATTCAGCTCCGTGCCGAAGTAGCGAGCGTGAGCGTCCGTGGTTACCTTGCGTGAGTCGTTGTTGTTGGCCAGGACACGACGGACGAGCTCGTCAAAACGAATTTTCTCAGGGCCGGCCACTTCAACCGTCTCATTCAGCGGCGGACTGAGCACCAGGTCGGCCAGTGCGGCGACGACGTCGTCCGAAAAGATCGGCTGCACGAAGGACGGCGGGACGCGAAGCGTCTTTCCGTCACTGAAAGATTCGGCGACGCGGCCCATGAACTCGAAGAATTGCGTGGAACGCAGTATCGTGTAGGGAATCCCGGAAGTCTTGATGAGTCTTTCCTGGGCCATCTTCGCGCGTAAGTAACCGCTATCGGGCATCCGCTCGGCGCCGACGATAGAAAGCGCTACGTGATGCTTCACCCCAGCTGCCGCTTCGGCGGCAAGAAGATTGCGGCCCGCGGTCTCGAAGAACTTCATAACCGCCGTGTCTTCGAACGAAGGCGAATTCGCGAGGTCAACGACTACCTGCGCTCCAGCTAACGCTGCTGCCAACCCCTCCCCCGTCAGCGTGTTGACGCCCGAATCAGGAGAGGCCGGCAATACTTCCTGTCCCCGCTGGCGCAGAACCGCCACGAGCTTGGATCCAATGAGTCCGGTGCCACCTATTACTACGATCTTCATGTGAATTCTCCGACTACTGTCCCGCGTTACGGTGATGGCATCGTGCTCGATGTCAGAAAGGGTCTCTTGATGGACCCAGCGGAGACTTGAAGGAGTTAGTGGCTGTTTTCCCACCCCCCACCCAAGGCCTTGTAGAGAGAGGCCAGCGCGCTCAAGGTGGCAGCCCTGGCGGCGATGCTTTGCTGTTCCGCAGCGGTATAGGCAGATTGAGCCTGCAGCAGCACAATCAGGTCATCCTCGCCGGCACGATAGCGCTCCCGAGCGAGTGTCACCGCCTCCTGCGACTGCTCGCGCGCGACTTCGCGATCCTGCTGCGTGCGTTGCGCGGCGGCGAATCGATTGATTGCCGTCTCGCTGTCGCCGAGCGCGCCCAACACCGCTCGCTCATACGTAATCGCGGCTACATCCGCACGGGCATTGGCTGCGCGAATATTTGCGCGCAGCGTGCCACCGGCGAACAGGGGCCAATGCAGACTGGGACCCACGGTAAATTGATTGCTTGCGCCCGTGAGGAGATCCCCTCCGTTCTGCGCTTGCTGGCTGACCGAGCCGATCAAGGCAACGCGGGGAAAGAGCTCGGCTGTTGCGACACCGACATCTGCGGTCGCGGCAGCAAGCTGCCGCTCCGCCTGCAGTATGTCGGGTCGTCGACGCAACAGATCCGAGCGAAGACCGGCACTTACGGTCGCCGGGCTTTGGGGAAGGGCTGCCGGCACGAGCAGGCGCGAAGTCAGCGCCTCAGGTGACTGCCCGGTGAGAACTGCGAGCTCATAGGCTGCCGCACGAGCCGCCGCCTCGAAAGCTGGAACTGCGGCGCGCGTCGTACGGGCCTGCGCGTCCGCCCGCACGAAATCGAAGCGCGAGGACTCTCCTTTTTGGTAGCGATCATTCACGAGCGCCGCAATGCTCTCCTGAGCCTTCGCATCCGACTCCACACTTTGCATCTGCTCCTGCGCACTGCGCAGCTCGACATAGCAACGGACCGCCTCTGCGACCACCTGCACCTGGGTGGCGCGACGCAATTCACTCGCCGCCTCGGCGCGGGCAGCTGCAGCCTGAACAGACCGGGACTGGTGCCCCCACAAGTCGATCTCCCAGGAAGCATCGAAGCCAACCTGATAGAGCCAGACATCGCGCTTGAAACCGGGAATCCGGTTGATCGGAATCTGCCCGTTCTTACTAACCCGCTCCCGCGCAGCCGATCCGTCAACATCGACCTGCGGCAGCCGTTGGCCAGCCGCCGCATCCCGGTTGGCACGGGCCTCGCGCAAGCGCGCCTCGGCCTGCGCAAGGTCCAGGTTGCCTCCAACGGCCTGGTCCACTAGTTCACTCAGTGCCGAATCATTGAGCGAGCGCCACCAGGCCGCATCAACCGGCCCGGTGTCCGCCGCTTCCACCCAATGCTCGTCAAAGGATACATTCGGGCGCTTGTAAGCAGGCCCCGCTGCACAAGCGGTCAGCGTCGCGGCCAGCAGGATTGACGTGACCCTTGCGCAGGACAGAGTGCAGTGGGACATGGTGCTCACTCCAAGCGGGAGCGGAACAAAAGGGACGCGCCTGTGAGGGTCACCAGGGCAATGACGGCCAGCGGCCACGTGTTGGCCAGGACTTCTGCGGCCGGCATCGCCTGAAGGAATACGCCCTCACTGACGATGAGAAAATGCTTCGCCGGATTGGCTTGCGCGAGCACCTGCAGCCAACCGGGCAGGTTGTCCACCGGACTTGCAAAGCCCGACAGCAGAATCACCGGCACGATGATGAGAAAGGCACCCAGAAATGCCTGCTGTTGAGTCTGCGAGAGCGCCGAGACGAGCATCCCGACTCCAAGCAAAGCGCACATGTAGCAAGTCAGCGCAACATAGAACACGAACAGTGAGCCCGTCAGCGGCACGCCGAATACAGTTGGAATGAGCACCAGGTAAAGGGTCACGTTCAAGGTGCCTACCAACAGCGGCGGCACCATCTTGCCGATCAGAGTCTCATAGACCCGCAACGGCGAGACCATGAGCTGATCGAACGTACCCAGCTCGCGCTCGCGCGCAACCGTTTGTGCAGTGACAGCCAGTCCGGAAACCATACTGATGATCACCACGAGCCCCGGCATGGTGAACCAGAGGTAGTCGAGGTTCGGGTTGAACCAATGTGTCACCATTGACCGCGAGCGAGCTGCGCGTAAACCTACAGCCGCAGTTGATTCGATCGAGGCGCCCATGTCCGCGACGATACGATCCAGGTACGCGGCTACGATCTGTGCGCTATTGGAACGGCGTCCGTCGTACACGGCCTGAATCACGGCTGGGCGATGAGTGGCGAGCTTGGCGCTGAATTGCTGATCCAACATCACCACCGCAATCACCGAGCGGCCATCGATCGCAGCGCGAACCTCATCGGCCGACCCGATGGGAACGATGCGCCGCACGTTCGGGCTGCCCGAAAGGCGCTGGACCAACTCCCGGCTCCCTACCCCAGCGTCGCGGTTATAGACACCGATATCGAAGTTCTTCACCTCCAGGGTGCCGGCAAAACCGAATACGAACAGCTGCACGAAGGGCGGTATGAACAGGATGATCCGGGCGCGCGGATCACGCAGAATCGCCCAGAGCTCCTTGACGACCACCGCACGAAGCCGGCCCCACATCAGGCGATCCGCCGCCGGGTGGAGCGAATGGCCAGCGCAAAGAACAGCACGCCGAAGCCCAGCAGGATGGCCATGTCTTTCCAGAACATAACCCACAGGTCCCCCACCAGGAACACTGACTGAAGCGGCGGGATGAGATAACGCGCCGGGACGATGTATGTCAGCGCGCGAATCGCGGTTGGCATCGAGGCAATCTCAAACAGAAAACCGGACAGTATTACGCCGGGCAGGAACGCCGACAGGATTGCCACCTGACTTGCAACGAACTGGTTCTTGGTCACCGCCGAGATCAGCAGGCCCTGGCCCAACGCGGGCACGAGGAACGCTCCCGACAGCGCCAGGATCCCCAGTGCGGTGCCGCGAAATGGCACCCCGAACAGGAAGATGGCCAGGAGTGTGCAGACTCCCATGGATCCCAGGCCCAGCAGATAGTATGGAATGACTTTTGATGCGAGGAGCTCGGGCATACCCACCGGTGTCGCCATGATCGCTTCCATGGTTCCACGCTCCCATTCACGCGCGATGACCAACGCAGTCAGAAGCGTGCCGATCATCGTCATCACAATCGCAATCGATCCCGGTATGAGGAAGAAGCGGCTGGCGAGATCGGGGTTGAACCAAAAGCGATGCGCAACCTCGATCGAGCGCCGAGCGGTTCTGCCAGGTCTGATGTCCTGTCCAGCTTGCCAGTTTGCGCGTACACCTTCCGCGTAGGCGGCAAAGAAGCTTGCGGTATTCGGGGCTGAGCCGTCGGTGATGATCTGAATCTCGGCGACGCTCTCCTGCGCATGCAATCGCCGGCTGAAGTCCTGCGGTATCACGACAATCCCATGGATACGTCCCGCGGCCATCTCGCGCTCGAGCGTCTCAACACTACGGGCGCCATTCACTTGAAAATAGGGCGAGCGCTCAAAGGCGGTGCTGAGACTGAGCGCCGCCGGACCTGGATCTTCGAGGGCAACACCGATCCTGATGCGAGGCGGGTCCAGCGAGACTGCATAGCCAAAAAAGAAGAGCATGATCAAGGGCAGTACGAACGCGATCAGGAACGTGGAGGGATCACGCATGATCTGCAGCGACTCTTTCACGAGCATCGCGCTCAGCCGCCGCCAATTGAAGCCGGCACTCATGCCGCCTGCCTCTGACGGTCAGATTCCTCGATCAGTGCGATGAACGCGTCCTCGAGTGTTGTGTCGGAAAGTCCGGTCTTCGAGGATGCACTCGCCTTCAATTCGTCCGGAGTGCCCATGGCGATCTGCTGCGCGCGATAGATCAATGCAATGCGGTCGCAGTATTCCGCCTCATCCATGAAATGCGTAGTGACGAGCACAGTCACTCCGTGCTCGACCAACCCATTGATGTGGGTCCAGAACTCCCGCCTGACAATCGGGTCGACACCCGAAGTAGGCTCGTCTAGAAACAGTACGGGCGGCTCATGCATGACGGCACAGGCGAGCGCGAGCCTTTGCTTGAAGCCGAGGGAAATCGTTCCACTGTTGGCAGCAAGGTATTTCTCGAGGTGAAAGACCTCGATTACGCGCTCGATGGCCTGACGCTGCGCGGTTCCAGTGAGCCCATAAATGCCGGCAAAGAAATTGAGGTTCTGGCGGACACTCAGATCCGCGTACAGCGAGAATTTCTGCGCCATGTAGCCGAGTGACTGACGGGCCTCGGCACGGGCCCGGCGCAGATCGAACCCCGCTACGCGTCCGTCGCCGGAGCTCGGTATCAACAAGCCGCAGAGCATTTTGAACGTAGTCGATTTGCCAGCGCCATTCGGACCGAGCAGCCCAAAGATTTCTCCGCGGCCCACCGAGAAAGAGATATTCCCGGTAGCAGTGAAGTCGCCAAAGCGTTTGGTAAGGGCGTCCGCCACGATCGCTGGCTCGGTACTCTGCGCAATGGTCCGGTACGACTTCGCCAGCTCACTTGACCCCCGGGGCCCCCCGCCGAGGATGTCAACAAAGGCGTCCTCAAACCGTGGTGGCGCGGAGTCGAGCCGTGTGCCGGCGGGGACTTCCAGTGCCTCCCAGGACGGAACTGCCGCGTGCGATTTCATGACGAGACGAATAGATGCACCCTGGATGGTCCCGTCGGTCACATCGTTGCGGTTCAGCGAGTGCTCTAGTATCTTGCGACGCCCTTGGGCTCCCGTGAACACCCGAAACACGCGCCCTTGCATTCTGCGGGTGAGCTCAGCCGGCGGCCCGCGATAGAGAAGCTTGCCCTCACTCAGAAGAAAAACCACATCGCACTTTTCAGCTTCGTCAAGGTAGGCCGTGGACCAGAGCACTCCGATTCCCTTCCCGATCAACTCACGCACCATCTTCCACAGCTCGCGCCTCGAGATGGGATCCACCCCTACACCGGGCTCATCGAGGAGCAACAACTTGGGTGTTTTTATCAGGGCGCAGGCCAGGCCGAGCTTTTGTTTCATCCCGCCCGACAGCTTCCCCGCGAGCCGCGAGCGAAAGCGCTCGAGGTCGGTGAAGGCAAGCAGCCGGCGGAAGCTCTCCTCACGCAAGGCCGGCTCGAGCCCGCGCAAGTCAGCGTAGAGAGACAGATTCTCGATCACGCTCAGGTCTTCGTAGAGACCAAAGCGCTGGGGCATGTACCCGATCGCAGAGCGGTCTTCGCTGACCGCGGCAACGCCGCCAACCTGCACCGTTCCGCTGTCCGGATCGAGCAGCCCCGTGAGGAGCCTGATCAGTGTGGTCTTACCCGCGCCATCGGGTCCAACCAGTCCGGTCATCTGCCCGGGAAGAATTTCAATGTCCACGGCATCGAGAGCGGGGGGACCCAACTTTGAGAAGCGCTTCGTGATGCCCTGCGCGCTGGCAAGGGGAGCCTCCATTTCACTCCCCAACCGGGTGCAACGCGTCGGTCACCATCACAGTGACCGGTTGACCCTGACGTAGCATGTCATCCGGATCGGTCACGATGACGCGCAGCCGGTATACGAGTTGGGTGCGCAGGTCCTGGGTCTGAACCGTTTTGGGTGTGAACTCCGCCTCTGGCGATATGAACCCGATCGTGCCGCGATAGATCCTGGAGTTGCCATCGGCCTTCACCCGCACATTCATTCCAGGTGCGATTTGGCCGAGGTTGCTCTCAGAGACGTAGGCACGCACTCTCATGGGCCGATCGATTGTCAAAACGAATACGGCCTCGCCGGCCGCCGCGATCGCACCTGGCTCGTTCGCGCGCGTCAGGATCGTGCCCGTGGAAGGCGCGTAGATGGTCGCGTCGACAAGGTCGGTGTGCGCCTTGTCGCGCTGCGCGAGCGCAGTTGCTAGCTGCGCCTCAGCCAACGCGATGTCCTCAGCGCGCGAGCCGGCACGCTGAAGCGACAATGCTTGCTCCGCCGCGCGCAACTGCGCTGCCGCGGCGAGATATTCAGCATGACTCGCAACGAACACGGCCTGGCTCACAGCGCCACCCTTGACCAGCCCGCTCCGCCGCTCATCATCGGCTTTTGCCTGGGCCAGTGTCGCGCGGCGCTGCGCGACCAATGCCTGCGCCTGAGCGATATCCTGGACCCGGTTGCCGTTACGGCGTTTGTCGAGCTCCGCTTTGGCAGCGCGGACTTGCGCCTCCGCTGCGTTGAGCTGATCCGTGAGCGGTTGGATATCGAGCCGCGCCAGCACCTCTCCCTCTTTGACCTTGGCTCCCTCCTCCACCGGCATGAACGCAATCCGTCCTGGGACCCGGAATCCCAGGTCGACCGAGCGAATGTCCACGTTGCCATAGAGTGTCAGCTGACCCTGGCCACGTTTGGCAAACAGGCCGTAACTCACTGACGCCAGCAGCATGAGGGCCAGCATGCCGCCGATAACAACTATTTGACGTTTCTTCACGACGGCCTTCCATGATCCGCAGGCCAGGTCCAGTTGCGGATCTCTTCCCGATCGGTCCCTTGCGCGCGCGCATAGTTCAGATGATCGACGATCTGCTCCTGCAGCCAATCCTTCACGTGCGCGGCGGTCCGCTGCAGCCTCGGGACCCGGTCGATGACATCGATCGCCAGATTGAAGCGATCGATCTGATTGATGATCGCGAGCTCCAGTGGAGTGTTGATGTTCCCTTTTTCCTTGTAGCCGCGGACATGGAAGTTGACGTGATTGGTCCGCCGGTAGGCCAGCTTGTGTACGAGAGAGGCGTAGCTGTGGAAGTTGAATATGACGGGTTTGTCGCGCGTGAAGAGCGAATCGAAGTCCCGATCGGACATGCCGTGCGGATGCTCGGTATCCGGCATGAGCCGGAACAGATCCACGACGTTGACAAAGCGGATCTTCACATCCGGGCATTTCTCGCGCAGCAACGCGGTTGCCGCGAGCGCCTCCATGGTGGCAATGTCCCCGGCGCACGCCATGATGGCCTCGGGCTCGGTGCCGGCATCCGTGCTCGCCCAGTCCCAGATCCCAATACCCTTGGTGCAGTGCCTTACCGCTGCCTCCATTTCCAGGAAGGTGAGGTGGGGCTGCTTGTCGGCCACGATCACGTTGTAATAGTCTTTCGATCGCAGGCAATGATCGGCGACACTCAACAGGCAATTGGCATCCGGCGGGAGGTATATGCGCACCACGTCCGGGCTCTTGTTGGTCACGACGTCGAGGAAGCCGGGGTCCTGGTGCGTGAAGCCATTGTGATCCTGGCGCCATACCAGAGAGGTGATCAGCAGGTTGATGGATGAGACAGGTGCTCGCCAGCCGAGCTCCTTCGACTTCTCGAGCCACTTGGCATGCTGGTTGAACATCGAGTCGATGACGTGGACGAACGACTCGTAGGTGGCAAAGAATCCGTGCCGGCCCGTCAGCACATAGCCTTCGAGCCAGCCTTCCAGCGTATGCTCGCTCAGCACTTCCATGACGCGGCCGTCGAGCGCCAGCTCGCCGCCGTCGGCGTCCTCCGGGAGGTACTCTGCCACCCAGGTCTTCTTTGCGGCCGCGTAGATTCCATCCAACTTGTTGGAGGCAGTTTCATCCGGTCCGAAGACGCGGAAAGTCGTCATGTTCCGCTTCATGACATCGCGCAGGTACTGCGCGAGCACAACGGTGGGCGAAAGGTAGGTCTGCGCCGGCGAGGTCACCGCCACGGCGTAGTCTTCGAAGCGTGGCAGCTCGAGCGGCTTGCGCAACAGACCGCCGTTGGCATGGCGATTCGCACTGATGCGCCGATTGCCTCGAGGCGGCAATTCCTGTAGCTGCGGCACGAGCCGGCCCGACCCATCGAACAACTCCTCGGGCCGATAGGAGCGCATCCAGGTCTCCACGATCTGCAGGCTGTGCGGATTCGTGGCTGGATCCAGGACCGGAACCTGGTGGGCCCGCCAGAAATCCTCCACCTTGTGTCCGTTGACCATCCGGGGACCGGTCCAGCCCTTCGGCGAGCGCAGCACGATCATGGGCCAGCGGGGCCGCTCGAATTTGCCGTGGCTCCTGGCCTCCTGCTGGATGGAGCGGATGCTCAGGATGCACACTTCCATCGCTCCGGCCATTTGTTGGTGCATCGCCTCGGGATCATGGCCCTCTACAACAATCGGCACGTATCCGTAACCGCGTAACAAGTACTCGAGCTCGTCCCGGGGGATCCGCGCAAGAAGGCTGGGATTGGCAATCTTGTAGCCGTTCAAATGCAGGATTGGCAGGACTGCGCCATCGCGGCTGGGATTCAGGAATTTGTTGGAATGCCAGGACGTGGCGAGTGGCCCCGTTTCCGCCTCGCCATCACCCACCATGCAGGCCACGATCAGATCGGGATTGTCGAATGCGGCTCCGTAGGCATGCGAAAGGCTATAGCCGAGCTCACCACCCTCGTGAATGGACCCCGGCGTTTCCGGTGTGCAATGGCTTCCCACGCCGCCTGGAAAGGAGAATTGCCGGAACAACCGCAGCAGGCCGGCTTCGTCCTCACTTCGGTCCGGATACACTTCCGAGTAGTGGCCCTCCAGGTAGCTGTTGGCCAACGTCGCCGGGGCGCCGTGTCCGGGGCCCGCGACGAACATCACATTCAACTCATATTTCCTGATCAGCCGGTTCAGATGAATCCATGTGAATGACTGCCCGGGGTCCGAACCCCAGTGCCCGAGCAGGCGGTTCTTGATGTGCTCGGGCTTGAGCGGCTCGCGCAGCAGCGGGTTGGCCCGCAGGTAGATCATGCCGACGGACAGATAGTTGCAGGCACGCCAGTAGGCATCCATCCGGCGAAGCTCATCGGGCGTGAGGGAATTCATTCGAATCTCCTGTAACGAACGCCATTCTGAGCGATGCCTGCAGGAGTTCTTGACGACCCCAGCGGCTACTTGAAGGAGATTGGGATGTCAGCGTCGTTGGATTTGGTGAGGAGCGCCACGAGCGAGCGGGGCTGAACGACGCAAGTTGTTCCGTGAACAGTTTCTGCAGTCGACCACTTGGAGATGTCCCCAGGCGCCGGACGGAAGGTATCTACCACGCACCGCCACGGCTCGTACGCAGGGTCGAGCAGCGGAATGGCGAATGTGAGTGGCTCCCAGTAGGCATTGGCCATCCAGTGCAACGCGACTCCGTCGCCATCGAGGTGAAAGGTAGCCGCGAGGCTGTGCGAGGCGTCGCTCCAATCCGGCTCGCCCAAATCGATGCCGTGCCACTCGATACGATGCTGCGCGATCAACTCGTTCAACGTCACCCCGAGGCGCTCGAGCTCCAGCCTGCGCGTCGTCCTCAAGGCGATGAGGTGCTTCACGAAACGGTGGATATCCGCATGCCGGGCGATGGCTGACCAGTCGAACCACGTGGTCTCATCATCGAGGCAGTATGCATTGTTGTTGCCTCGCTGCGTGCGGCGGATCTCATCGCCCATGAGCAGCATTGGCGTGCCGGTCGCGAACACCGTCAGTGCGAGAAAGTTCTTGACCTGACGGTTGCGCAGCTGTTCGATCCCATCGTCTCGCGATGGTCCTTCGACGCCGCAGTTCCAGCTGTAATTGTCATCACTCCCGTCGCGATTCCCCTCGCCGTTCGCCTCGTTGTGCTTGTGGTTGTAGGAAACGAGGTCATTCAGCGTGAAACCGTCGTGGCATGTCACGAAGTTGATACTCTGTTCCGGCTCGCGACCCTGCGCGCCATAGATGTCGGGACTTCCAAGGATCCGGGCCGCCAGCGCTCGGACGGTCCCCTCATCCCCCTTGAGAAAGCGGCGCACGTCGTCGCGGAACCTGCCGTTCCACTCCTTCCAGGCATCACCGAAAAAGCTTCCAACTTCGTACAGACCCCCGGCGTCCCACGCTTCCGCAATCAGCTTGACGTTGGCGAGTATGGGATCGGACTCGATGTCCAGCAGCACCGGAGGGGACGTGATCGGCCGGCCCCGCTCATCGCGTGACAGCACGGCTGCCAGATCGAACCGAAAGCCATCCACGTGCATCTCGGTCACCCAGTAGCGCAGGCTGTCCAGAACGAGACGGCGCACGATCGATTCGTTGGCATTGAGAGAATTGCCGGTGCCGCTGTAGTCGGCGTAACCGGCGCCATTCTCGTCGAGGATGTAGTACGTGTCGTTGGCTAGTCCGCGTAAACAGATGGTCGGACCGTCGGCGCCACCTTCCGCGGTATGGTTGTACACCACGTCGAGAATGATCTCCATGCCGGCTCGATGTGCGGCCTTGACGAGATCGCGGAATTCATTGAGCGCGCCGAGTGGATTCTTTGTCGAGCTGTAGCCCGGATGAGGTGCAAAGAACGATACAGGCTGGTAGCCCCAGATGTTCCGGCGCCCCTGCGGCGCGCTCTCTTCATCGAAGGCAAACACCGGCAAGAGCTCGAGCGCGGTCACGCCGAGGTCCTGCAGATAGGGGAGCTTCTCTATGAGCCCCGCAAAAGTCCCGCGCCGGCTGCTCCCGACGCCGGAGTTTGGATGGCGGGTGAAGTTCCCCACGTGCAGCTCGTAGATGACCGTTTTCGCGTACGGTGTGCGCGGTGGACGGTCATCCTCCCAATCGTAAGCGCGGGCATCTGTCAGTACGCACTTCAGCGCGGTCGCGGTGTTGTCGCCCGGCGAGCGCGCGGCCGCCCAGCTCGCGTGGGAAGGTCTCGCTACGCATTTTCCGTAGGGATCCAGGAGGAGCTTGTCAGCGTCAAAGCGCAGCCCCTTCTCGGGCGCATACGGGCCGCGTGCCCTATAACCGTATAGTTGGCCGGCCTGCACGCCCGGCACAAACGTATGCCAGTAGTGATAGGTCCGTTGTGTGCCAGGATCGAGATCGATGACTTTCGCTGGACGTTCGTCGTCCGCGCCGTCGAAGAGAAGGAGTTGCACCGCGCTCGCGTGTTTGGAAAACACGCTGAAATTCGCACCACCCGCGACGAGCGTGGGGCCGAGCGGAAAGCTCTTTCCGGGTTCGAGCAATGGAGAGCTACTCACCGCCGGCAACGACCGCCCCACTGGCCGGTCGGCGCGCGATCCAGCAGATCGGAATGAGTAACAGAACCATCCAGCCAAACAGGTGGAAAAGATCCAAGGTCGATAGCAGATAGGCCTGACCGACCACTCCTTTCAACACGGCGCCCTCGGCGGCGTGATCACTGAGTCCCAGGTCCATGATCTTGCCGACACCCTCCCGAAGTGTGGGGCTGAAGGCACTCAACGACTCGACCAACCTCGATTGGTGAAGGGCCTCCCGCCGGTCCCAGAATGTGGTGGACAAAGAGGTTGCAAAGCCGCTCGCCGTAATGCGCAGGAAGTTGTTGAGTCCCGAGGCGGCGGGGAGCTTCTCCGCAGGCAATCGATCGAACGTAATGGTCAGCAAGGCGATGAAGAACGTGCCCATGGCAAAACCCTGCACCAGTGTCGGTACGGCGAACACCCACAGGCTCGCATCCGGCGGGTACGCGGCCCGCATGAAATATGAGAGTGCGAAGATCACAAAAGAGACTGTGGCAAACAACCTGGCGTCAAATCGCCCGATGAACTTTCCGACGAACGGTGCAACCAGCAGCGCCGTGATGCCGCTCGGCGCCGTAACGATGCCGGCCCACGTCGCCGTGTAGTTGAGCTGGGTTTGCAGCCACAGCGGCATCAGCACGACGTTGCCGAAGAATAGACCATACGCCAAACACAGTGCCATGGTACCGAGCGTGAAATTCGGCCATTTGAAGAGCGAGAGATCGACGATGGGGTGTTCTTCGGACAGTTCCCAGATGATCCACGCCGCAAGGCCCACAGCGGTCAGGATGCAAAGCCCGATGATAGCGTTGGAATTGAACCAGTCCAGGTCCTTCCCCTGGTCGAGCATGACTTGCAGGGACCCCACCCACACTACCAGCAAAGCCAATCCGACGCCGTCAATCTTGAGCTTGTGCGCAGGGCTGTCGTGCATCCGCAGCGAGCGCCAGCACACTACCGCACAGAAAATGCCTACGGGCACATTGATGAGGAAGATCCAGCCCCAGGCGTAATTGTCAGAGATGTAGCCGCCGAGAATCGGGCCGCAGATCGGTGCGACGAGGGTGGTCATCGACCAGATCGCCAGGGCAGTACCCTTTCGATTCTCCGGGAATAGAGTCAACAGCAGTGCTTGCGAGCCTGGGATGATGGGTCCCGACACGCCCCCTTGCAGTACCCGGAAGAGAATCAGCTCCGTCATGTTCCCAGAAATGCCGCATAGAAATGATGCGATGGTAAACAACGCGACCGATGTCACAAAGGTGCGCACCACCCCAAATCGGCGCACTAACCATCCCGTCAGTGGTACCGAAACGCCGTTGGCTACGGCGAAGGATGTAATGACCCAGGTGCCCTGATTGGACGAGACGCCGAGGTAGCCGGCAATTGTGGGTATGGAGACGTTCGCAATAGTCGTGTCGAGTACTTGCATAAACGTCGCCAGCGCCAGCGCGAGAAGCGTGACGCTTCGCGGGATTCCCGCCGAGGAAGGGGCTTGTGGCACGGCGGCATCCATGGCTAGCGACCGCGATTTGCGGCGACTTTGGAATCGTGGCCCAGGTTATCTCCTATGATCTGGGCGACACGGGCGTCTTCCTGTGGGTCATCTGCAAGACTCGCCTGCGACGGAATCGGGATCTTCCGTACCTGCTGGGACACCAGTGGACCCGAGGTGTCACGAATGTCGACCGTGGCTGTAACAGACAGCCCGATGCGTAGCGGATGCGCGCGAAGTTCGCTCGGATCGAGCTCGATCCGTACCGGCAGGCGCTGCACGATCTTGATCCAATTACCAGAGGCATTCTGCGCCGGCAACAGTGCGAAGGCAGTGCCACTGCCCGCCGGCAGGCCGACGAGTTTTCCGTGATACACCGTCGACCTGCCGTACATGTCAGCGCGTAGCGTGACAGGCTGGCCAACGCGCATGTCCCGTAGTTGAACTTCCTTAAAGTTGGCGTCCACCCAGACGGCATCCAGTGGAACGATGCCCATGAGCGGCACGCCGGCACCAACTCGCTGACCAACTTGGACGGATCGGCGGGCAACGATCCCCGTGACGGGCGCGCTGAGCCCCGTTCGTCGCAGCGCCAACGAGGCGTCACGGACAGCCGCTATCGCCGCCAGTACCTGCGGGTGAGTGGCAATGGTGGTCCCGTCGATTTGCGCCGTAGTCTCGTTCAGTTGCTCTTGCGAGGCCGTGAGTGAAGCGCGCACCTGGGTGATCCTGTCCTGAGCATGCTGCAACTCCTCGCTCGATACCGCACCATCGCTGAGCAATCCCGAGCGACGCTTGTGGTCCTGCTCCGCCTGTCGCAGCTCAACCACGTGATCGCGAATTTCAGCTCGCAATCGATCGGCCTGTGCAAAGAGCGCACGAACCGCCCTTACCGCGCTGGCAAGATTTGCCTCAGCATTGGTCATTGCCACTTCTGCGTCAGCCGGGTCCAGTTTCAGCAGCGGTTGACCTCGGGCGACAGATTGCGTGTCATCGACGTGCAGTTGAATCACTTTGCCCGGCATCTCGGTCGTGATCTGCACGACGTCGCCGTTCACGTAACTGTCATCCGTGCTCTCGAAGTAGCGCGCGTGCCAGTACCAGTAGCTGGCGTATCCCACTGCGCAAATACTAACTACGCCCGCAAGGATCTTGAGGTTGCGGCGCCGAGTGGGTGAGTCATTCATGAGCGAATTCTCCAGAACCGAAGTCTCCGCCGACATCGATCAGCAGCGTGACCCGGGCGATATCCCGCGCCGATAGAAGCTCGACGCGTTGGCGTCGGGCTGACAGGACCTCGGTCTCTGTCGTCAAAACCGACAGGTAGGTTATAAGGCCCGCCTGGTAGCGTTCAGTAGCGAGGCGGAATGCATCCTCGGCCGCATCCAGCGACTGCTGTTGTTCCTGAAGACCAGAATCGAATGCGGCGATGTCGCTGATCTGGTCAGCCGTCTGCTGTACAGCCTCCAGCACCGTTTGGTTGTAGGTTGCGACGGCGAGGTCAACGTCCGCAGCCTTGCCGCGATACTCCGCTCTAAGCCTGCCGGCATCGAAGACCGGCAAATGGAGTGACGATCCCACGCCATAGGTGCGAGATTGGCCGTGGAACAGGTTGTCTAACCCGATACCAGACGTGCCGGCAAAGGCGAGCAGATTGACATCCGGGTAGAAGGCAGCTTTCGCGGCAGATAGACCCGCACGCGCACTAACGATGCGTGAACGTGCCGCAAGCACGTCTGGACGCCGAGCCAGCAAATCGAACGGCAGGGAGTTTGGTAGCACGAGTGCCGCGTCCGCCCGTGGTCGCGGGCGCTCGAATTTGCCATGCGCGGTAGCTCCCTGTCCCGACAATGCGGCGAGCAGATGCACGGCGCGGTCTTGCTCGGCATGAATCCGTGTCAGATCGACACGGACATCCGCAACGGCCGCTTCTGCCTGACGCAGTTCGACCCTTGTATCCAGTCCAGCCTTGAGCCGCCGTTGTGTGATGGCAAGTATCTGTAGCCGTTGTTGTTCGGCGCGCTGAGCAACGTCAGCAAGTGCATAGGCACGATCGAGCGCGAGGTATGACCGGACGACGGCTCCGGCGATCGCAAGTCTCGCACTGGCCGAGTCGAGTGCTGCGGCGTCGGATAGAGTGTTGGCCTGCCCAACGAGCGCGGCTTGACGCCCCCAGAAGTCCAGGTCCCAGGAAAGATTGAACCCTTGACTGCCCACCCATTGCGGCGTGCCGGCGTAAATCGGCGGAACCGGATCGTGGCCGCTGATCCGCTTTCGGGTCTCGATCGCGTCGTAGGTAATCGAGGGCCACGAATCAGCGCGAACGGCTGCGGCCTCAGCCTGGGCTGCGCGCACACGCGCAAGGGATTTAGCGAGTGTCGGGTTGTTGGCCTGCGCTCCGCGCAGGAGACGGTCGAGTTGCGGGTCCTGGTAAGCGGTCCACCATTCGGGACCGGCACCCGGGGCGGCCGCTGACGACAATCCCAGATCCGCCGGGTTCTCGAGCGCGCGCTCCTTCGGCGGCGCGTAGTGGGAGGAAATGCATCCACCGAGAAGCAAACCTAGGAGACTGCAGACGCCGGGAGAATAAAAGAGTTTCAACTGTCCTCTCCTGCACACTCCACCATCCGAGGAATGCCTCCGCCCGTCGTATCGCCGTGTTGCTGGTCGGACTTTCGCAGGGACACTACGCCGACGTGAGTGGGTCCCGCGCACGAACGGGTGGAAAGTGCGCGCCTCGTTACAGCTGCCTCGACGATCTGACACCCGTCATCTTCGTTACGACGGGCGGAGCGCAAATGCGGGCAAAAGCGTCGCAGGCGACCTTTTGCCAACCGAGCTATTCGGCGGGCAACACCGCGTCCACGCCTTTGTTCTTCAGCAAGACCACGATGAACTTTGCTGGCTTCGTCTTGCTCGCGTTGCGCCCAACCGTATGCACATCGCCGGGGCCTTCGTAGAAACTCTGTCCTGGCGTCAGGGTGACCTCCTTGCCACCCCTGACGCCCTCGATGATCGATCCTTCCAGCACATAGACGAAGGCGTGCGCATCGTGCCGATGGATGTGTTCCACAGTTCCGGGGGGATAAACGACGCTGATCATCAACATCTCCTTTCCGGGCAGATCGGCGAGATCCTTCAGCATGACTGGGGTTACAACGGGCTCCGGGTCTGCGGCACGCGCAGGCTGTGTAAGCTGTGCGCTGAATGAGAGAGCCAGGGCCGTTCCAACAATTCGTGAGGTTGACATGGTTACACCTTTGGTAGTGATCAGGAGAACGAGGGATCCCGCCAGGAGAAAGCAGCGACAATGACGCCCGGCGCCTCAGTCACCACTTCGTCGCCGAAGAGTTCGTCCGACTGCTCGAGCCGAACCGGGCCGCCCGTGTGTAACTGAAGCTCATCGATCCACACTTGGCGATTCGCCATCCAGGCGGGGTGGATCTCTTCGCTGTCCTGCGCCGGCTCCAGGTGGACGAGTACGCGTAGACCCTGTGTGTCCCTGAGTGCCCACAACCGACGGATCTCGGGACGAGAGCTGTACCACGCAGAGAGAGCGGCGGATTCACGTGTGGCCACTTTGCGCTACTCTTTGAAAGGTGAGTTCATGGTTTCGTACCTTCTGTGTTGGCGCCATCCTGCGCGGTGGCAGAAAGAGTTTCTTGACTGGCTCAGCGGGCACTTGAAGGAACGAGCGGCAACCTATGACACTCGCGCCGACCAATGTCTGCGCGGCCCAGAACGAGGCGAAGGTAAGAGCCGTAGGCAGCGGTTAATAAGTGCATCCACCTGGTAGCTGCGGTGCTCACCGCGCACGCACCATTCGCAGAAATGCTCGCAGTTGTTGGTCAGCACGTTATAGCGATCCTCACCAAGCCGGCTTCGTGCCCGGCGAACCACTTCATGTGGATCAGACCAACGTGGTTGCTGAGCGCGAACCCAGATCTGCCTTCCGTGCGCGAACTGCGACAGAGAAACTTCCTCTACCGGCCCCCGCCATAGACCGCGCGAGAGCCCACCATATTGGACGACTTTGCCGCTTCCAACATAAATGCCGTGATGCGTGTAGCCGCGGCGGGGCGTCAGGATGTGCGCACCGACTTCAGGGTCGCACTTTAATTCCAGCGGCCGATCGCAGGGCTGACTGAGAAGCATTGCATGATTTCCGGATGGGTCCGCTTACTGTGCACACCTTGCGAGCGGCGGCGAAAAAAGACTATTGCACCCAGGTATTGGCGGACCAGGAGATGACTCTGGCGCTGTTCTTGAACCACGCGCCGCGAGGTCATTCAGCCTCATCGTGTGAGCGCGGGAAGCTCATTTCCACGCGATTCCACGCAGTTGTCGCAGCAATGACCATCGTTAGCTTTACGATCTCGATATCCGTAAACCATTGTCTGATAGCCGCATGAACACTTTCGGGGACGCGCGACCGCGAAACGAATGTCACCGCTTCGGTCCACTCCAGCGCCGCCCTCTCCTTCCCTGTGAAGAGCCAAGCGCCTCGCCACGCGTCGAGCGCCAGCAATCGCGCCGTAGTCTCGCCCAGGGTGCTGAGACGGCGACAATGCCTGCGAACTCCTTGCTCGCAACCGTTGAGACGGGAGACGTGCAGGCGCAGTAGTTCGATCAGGGGCTCTTCCAACCCCGAGGAATCCAGAAACGCATGCAGAGAGATCAGCTCCTGCATCTCTTTTGGCGAAACGACATACGGGTCGAGCGGCTGCATGATCCATCTCACTCCTGATGCGCTGCCAGCATCATTCAGGAGATGCTCTCAGCGCTCTTGCAGGTATCAGCGACCAGTTGAATGGATGAGCGATTGCCCGAACATCAGATGCATGTGGCAACTCGGCTCGATCCTTCAAGCTGCCGCTGATCTCGTCAAGAAACTCCTGCCGGCCCTCGCGCAGCATGAGCCGTCGGACCCGTCTCCCACTCACTCATCGGTCACAGGAGTCTCTCATGCGTCCCTTTGTCATCTTCGCTGTTTGTTGCCTGGGCGCCGCGGCCGCGTCCGCGGCGGACATCAGGTCAATCTCGCGCCTTGCCGCCGGACCTGGGAATGTCCTGTTCGTCGCCGATTGGAAGACGGCGCACGTCCACGCGATCACCCTTCCGGAAGCGGCGCAGAAGCCGCCGGGCACGGCCTTCAACATCCTCGACCTCGAGGCACTGCTGTCGAAGCAGGTGGGCGGCGCCAGGATCACGGTCGAAGACATGGTCGCCCGCCCCGGAACGGCGGAGGTCTACGTCGCAGTCAGCTACAGCGCGGCGAAGACACCCGCTCTCTTCGTAGTGACGGGTGATCAGAAGGCTCGCCGCCTCGACCTGAAAGCGGCGAAGTCAACGTCGGTCGCGCTGCGCGATGCTCCCACGACAGACTACGAGTTCTGGAAAGAAACGCCCGAGCGTAGCTTCACGGTCACTGACATGAAGTGGCGCGACGGAGAGCTCTTCGTCGCTGGCCTCTCCAACCAGGAATTCGCATCGACCTTGCGACGGGTCAAATACCCATTCGATTCGCAGCAGTCGATCACTTCGGTGGAGATCTATCACACAGGTCACAACCTGATCGAGACGCGCGCCCCGATCCGGGCAATGAGTTTCGCGACCTGGGGCGGCAAGGTCTATCTCGTGGCCGCTTATACGTGCACTCCCATCGTGACAATCCCGCTCGACGATCTGAAGGACGGCGCCCACATCCGCGGCAAGACGATTGCCGAACTCGGCTACGGCAACACGCCCGCCGACATGATCTCCTACACCAGGACTGAGCAGGGCAAGACAGAGGAATTCCTGATGCTGCTCAACTTCGAACGCGGGGCGAGCCTGATCCCGGTGTCGCAGGTCGAGGCCGCCGGCGCCGGGCCGGGCTTCAACAAGTCGGTGCCGTTCGGGCAAACCGCCGGCATCGATGTAACGCCCGCGCCACTGGCGGGCGCGCTGCGGCTCGATAACCTGGACGAGAAATCCTTCATCATTGTGCGCCGGCAGCTCGAGAAGGACGCATTGCAACTCGTCACGGTCAGCAAGGACCTGAGCTTCCGTCTGAGCGATTTCGTCTCTGAATACGCGTTCCAGGAGTTCAGCTTCAAGGGCAATGAGTTCCAACTGAAGAACATCAAGCCCAGGCAGGACATGCTCCTGAAGGACGAAGGGTTTGCGGATCAGATTAAATCGTCGGAATGAGTCCATGCATCCGCGTCAATGGACCCGCGCAACTGCTCTTGCAGTTGCGCTGGGTTGTTCTCACGCTGAGCCGTCGACTCCGCGGGTCGTCCTTGTCCAGCCCTCGGGTCCCCAGGTCCCTGCCAATCTGCTTCGCTTTTCCATCCGGTTCGCGACCGAGGTAGAAGGTCCCCTGCTTCCCAGGGTCAACCTGTTGCGCGCAGACGGAAGACAGATCCGGCAGCCGTTTCTCGAGCAGGAGCTGTGGTCTCCCGACGGCAAGGTGTTGACGGTCATGATGCATCCCGGTCGCGTCAAGAGCGGACTGACTGCGCGCGAGAAGATGGGGCCGATCCTCTCGGTGGGAGACGATGTGTCCCTGACACTCGATGGACTTCCCATCAAACATTGGAGCGTCGGATCCACGGATGAGGCCGGCCCGGTCACATCGACGTGGGAGGTGTCTGCTGTACGCGCCGCGTCACTGCAACCCCTCGTGGTGGCCCTTGACGGACCGATCGATGGGCAGGACGCGGGCTACCTGGCCATCGCAGACGCCAACGGACATCGAGTGGCAGGACGAGCCCGGCTCACGATCGGCGAAAGTACCTGGACGTTCACTCCGAACGCGCCGTGGCAAGCAGGTGCGTACAAGCTTGTCGTCCGCGGCACCCTGGAAGACCCGGCCGGCAATCGGCTGGGCAGCCGGTTCGAGACATCCATCTATTCGCCGCCCGGCCCGGCGGCCGATGTGATGGTTCCGTTCGCTACGTGCACTCGAAGCTGCGAACTTCATCGAGCAGTTGCCCCTAGAGATCCAGCGAACTGACCCCCTGCCCTCTGCTGAAATCCCGCGCCGAGCCTGGACGGGGGATTCCGCAAACCCGTCCGTATCACCCGCGACGACCGAAGAACGCCGCAGTGCGGCGCCATCGCTCGCCCGGTCCCTTAATTTGCTCAATTCACGAGGAGCTTATGAGTTACACCCGTTCTTCACGTTTCCAAGGAATAGCCATCGCCGCGCTCACCTGTCTGGCGTTCACGGTCGCGCAAGCCCAGATGAAAGGGGACTTCGACACTGCCGACAGTGACCACAACGGACGCGTGACGTTCGAGGAATTTGCGGCGTATGCGACACAGCAGCTGGCTAACGCCAATGGGCGCAGAGCGCAGAAATTCGAGCAACTGAGCGCTGATCAGCAGTCCGCGGTCCTGCGCAAGCGATTCGACAAGGCCGATCGTAACCACAAGGGCTACCTCGACCGCAATGACTGGAGTGCACCGAAGGCCTAGTCGCCATGACCGATCCAGCGCCCATTACCACATTTATTTTGCGGCCGATGTTGACCATCTCCTTCAGAAAGGTTCAAACGCTGTTTGCGGTCGGCTTCGTGAGTTGCATTTACACCAGTTCTGTCACTGCGACGCCATCCCTGGCAAGTGTCCTTCCACTTCCCCATGCTGTGCGCGATGCCGTGCTGATTCTGATTCCTGCCGGTAGAACCCAGATCGGTGACGATACCGCGCCGCCGGATGAACGACCGTCGTTCACATATGAGGGCACGGCCTTTTTGCTGGATCGTACCCCGGTGACGGTTGCTCAATTTCGAGCGTTCGTCAAAGAGACAGGTTATGTCACCGACGCCGAGCGATTTGGCTCGGCGGGCGTGTTGGACCCGAGAGAGGGTAGTTGGATCGCCGAGTCGGGCGCGAACTGGCGCCGCCCATTTGGGTCGGCGGGAGCGCCCGCCAGCGCTTCGCACCCGGTTACACAGGTCAGCTGGTACGACGCCGATACGTTTTGTCATGCATACGGCGCTCGCCTGCCAACGGAGCTGGAGTGGGAATATGCAGCCAGGTTCGGCCAGACTCCCGACGGCCACGTATTCAAGGCGGGCGAGCCGCCCCGGCGAGGGATCCATTTCGATGCCAATGTCTGGGAAGGTCTGTTTCCGCTGCTCGACAGCGGTGAAGATGGTTATCGAGGGACATCACCCGTCGGAGCCTTCGGCGCCGCTCCCTCCGGACTGACTGACATGGCCGGAAATGTCTGGCAATGGACGGCATCGTGGTATCTGCCTTACGGCAGCCCAACCGCGAAACCTCGCGACCTGAGCGCAGAGCGCGTGCGACGTGGCGGATCTTTTCTGTGCGACCCGACCTTTTGCGAGGGCTTCCGCGCGACTGCCCGTGGCCACTCGACCCCCGATACATCACTGATCAACGTCGGTTTCCGCTGCGCGGCCGATATCAACTCGCCTGCACCACTCGCCGGCCACCGCGCGCGAATCGATGAGCACGCACACTGGATGAGCAGGAGACTCGGGTGAACAGCTCGCGACTGCTTGCGCCCACAGTATCTCTCATCAGCTTGGTGTTGGGCGGCGCTACCGCCAGGCCGGGACCGGATATCCAATCCGCCGTGAGCTCACCGGCAGGGCGCCCACCCAACATCATCCTCATCCTCGCCGATGACCTTGGCTATGCTGACATTTCCGCCTACCGCATCGGTCGATTCAGCACGCCGAATATCGATCGTATCGGCCTGCAGGGAGTTCGCTTCACCGACGGCTATGCCTCGGCTCCCGTTTGCGGCCCTTCGCGTGCAGGGTTACAGACCGGCCGTTATCAGAACCGGTTCGGGTTTGAATACAACGGCGGCCCCGCGAAACGGGATCTGAGCGCAGGCCTTGGGCTCGATGTGGGCGAGATCACTCTCGCGCAGCTGCTGCAAGCACAGGGATACCACACCGCGCTGGTCGGAAAGTGGCATCTGGGTATGCAGGACCGGTTCTATCCCACCAACCGTGGATACGATGAGTTTGTCGGCTTTCTGGCCGGGCAGACGAGCTACATCGATCCTCACCAACCGGGAGTGCATTTGTCCCAGTCTCCGGGCACAGCGAGCGGCGATGCGGAAGGCTTCACCGGCGGCGAAGAGTCCCGGGGCCAATTCATGCGCCATTCACTGACGCAGATTGTCGAAGGACCCGACCGTCACATCGTTCACAACGAGGATCAATACCTGACCGACTATTTCGCCGACCGTGACGTCCGCTTCATCAAACAAAGGGCGCAAACCGGAGAGCCATATTTTCTATACGCAGCATTCAACGCAGTGCATGCGCCATTGATGGTCTCGCAGAAATACTATGATCGGTTCCCGCAGATCAAGGATGATCAGCTGCGCATTTACGCCGCGATGGTAGCGGCGCTCGACGACGCGGTTGGTCGCATCCTCGATGCCGTCGAGAGGTCCGGCCAGTCCGATAACACGCTCATCGTGTTCGCCTCCGACAACGGATGTGCCGCATACCGCCCCGGCCTATGCAGCTGTGAGCCGCTACGGGGCGGAAAGTTGTCTCACTACGAAGGCGGCACACGCGTTCCCTTCATGATGCGCTGGCCGGGACACATACCCTCCGGGCTGGTCTATCGCGAGGTTGTATCTCTGCTGGACGTCCTGCCAACCTCGGTCGCCGTCGCCGGCGGACGGCTGCCCCGCGGCCGCATTTACGACGGCGTCGATGTCATGCCTTATCTGACAGGCAACCGAGCCGGGACACCACACGACATGCTGGTCTGGCGCCGCCGACCGCTGGTTTCGATCCGCAAGGGCGATTGGAAGCTGTGGGAATCCATCAACGATTCTACGGGGCAGTTTGGAGAGTACAAGCTGCTGTTCAATCTGCGTACTGACTTGAACGAGACCACCAATCTGGCGAGCCGCCACCCTGCGAAGGTCAAGGAGCTCGAGACGCTGATCCGGGAATGGGCAAAGCAGATGACGGACCCCCAATGGGCATCGAGGCCACCGATGCAATACCAGGTATGCGGCACGCCTTTTCGGCTGCCGATTTGAAGGTCCCGCGCAAAAGAACGAACGGAGGAGTCATGTTGAATAACGCGGGCGACGGTGCCCCGAAACTTTCCACGAGTCGAGCGATCACCGCGATCTGCCGCTCAGCGCCGATCACACTTGGAATTGGCGTCACGTTGGTCCTGGCCGGTTGCGGCAGCGGCGACGTCTGCGACGACTACTACGACTACTACGACACTAACTGCATGGCTGGCACTGTGGCAGATGAAATCTCCTTCGGGCTCGTCGCTGGCGACTTTAACGGCAGCGGTCGGACGGCGGTCATACAGACGAGCACGATCCGGGGCGGCGACTCTTACATTGCGTACGTGTACGGCAACTATCCGTATGGCACCGGCAGTTACCTGAAGTCGTATCTATCGACTGGACCGGGTACGTTCGCAGCCCCGTCCCTGAGCGGCGCTGGCTACAATCCGCTGTACCTGGCTACCGCCGATCTCAACGGCGATCATCTTCCAGACATCGTGTCCGCCAGTTCCGACGACGGCGCAGTGTCGGTGTTCCTGAACAACAACTCAAGCCCGGGAACCTTCAATTCGCGGCTGGTGCTACCTTCTCCAGGAGCCTCCCAGGTGGCGGTGGCCGATGTCAATGGTGACGGGCTGCAGGACATCATCTCTGCAGATTTCAACGTGTCGCTGTTCGTGCAGACTTCCCCGGGGACATTCTCCTACCCGACCGCGTTATATTCGGGCGGTGCTAACTGGGTCGCCGTAGGTGACCTCAACGGCGACGGCATACCCGATGTGGCTCTAACGGATCGCATTGGCGTGAAGGTCCTGATGCACGTAAGCACTGCTACCAGCACCACCTATGCTGCGGCAACCGCTGTGTATAACGATTATGGCCCAGCAATCTCCTGGGGAAATAATTTGATAGCCATAGCGGATGTGAACGGCGATGGACTCAATGATTTGGTCATAACGGATTCATATCCTTACGGGGGCACCTCTCCATCAGTCGAAATACTGTTCCAGAATGCAGCCGCCCCGGGCACGTTTCTCGCAGCCACAGGCTATCCCATAGCCGGCGGAGGCTTTCCTCAGTCAATCGCCGTAGCGGATGTAAATGGTGACGGGTTGGTCGATGTCATAATCGGCGGCTCCAATGCAGTGAGCGTGCTGCTGCAGAATGCTACTACCCGTGGAACATTTTCCGCGGTCGCAAACTATGCCGTATTGGACGCCAACGAGATCGCAGTGGCCGACATCAACGGCGACGGGCGGCCGGATATTGTGATCGCGACGGGAGTCAATCATCCCGTTGAGACCGGGATTTCCCTCAACCGGCCCGGGGTGTTGTTGCAGAGCTCCACGGCGCCCGGCACGTTCCTGTCCCTCTCGGACCTGCCCTGACCCAAGCGGGAGATTTTCATGCACATTCGCCACCTCCTCCATCACTCGATGTATGCCTTCATTCTGGGCCCCGTTCTGCTGGAAATTCTCTATTTCCGCGTCATCCAGCAGCGCTCTTATCCGTTTCGCGAGATGTTCGCGAGCCTGAGCATCTGGGTGCTACGGATGCCGGTGCGGCTGCTGAGACCCGTGGTCGTCGCGCCAGTTGCCTACTTCCTCTGGGCGCATCGGCTAACCACAATCCCAATCGATAGCTTCTGGGGCCTGTTGCTATTGTTCCTGGTTACCGAGATCGTCTACTACTGGATGCATCGAGCAAGCCACGAAATCCGCTGGCTATGGGCCTCTCACGTCGTACATCACACGCCCGAGCAGATCCATCTTGCGAGTGCATTCCGTCTGGGCGCGACGGAGCTCTTCTCGGGCGGATGGCTCTTCCATGTGCCGCTGTACTGGTTGGGCTTCGATCCGCTCGCCGTGAGCGGCATGCTGGCCCTGAACCTGTTCTACCAGTTCTGGCTCCATACGGACCTCGTGGGCCGACTCGGACCGGTGGAGTGGATATTCAACACACCGTCGCATCACCGGTTGCACCATGCGTCGAACGAGGTTTATGTCGACCGCAATTACGGTGGCGTTCTCATTGTCTGGGACCGGCTCTTCGGGACGTTCGCGCAAGAGGAGCCGCATACTCCGATTACCTATGGCCTGGTGCACCCAATAGGTAGCATGAACCCACTCAGAATCCTCTTCCACGAATGGATCGCAATGGGGCAAGACTTCGTCCGCGCGCGCACGCCTGGTGAGCGACTCCGACAGCTTTTCGGCCGACCGGCTGCCAGCCTTGCCTGCACCCTGCCCCGAACGTCACACCAGGCAGTAGCGCTTGGGGCAGACTAGCTCAGCTACCGGCGCCGCGGCGGACTGATCATGAATCGTTCGCCGGGCCTCGCAGAGGCCACAGATGCTCTATTGATCACCTGGTCGGCAGGCGGAGATCGACGGGCATTCGATGAGCTCGTGCTCAGGCATGGCCCTTATGCGCTGCGCGTTGCGGCGCGCCTGTTGCGGGATCGGGTGCGCGCGGAGGATGTAGCGCAGGAAGCTTTCGTGCGTTGCTGGTCGCAGATACATCGCTTCGATTCACGCCAGGCCCGCTTTACAACCTGGCTGTATCGGATCGTGGTCAACCTCTGCATCGATACCCAGCGCCGCAGGGAGCCTGAGCCCTTGCCTGCTGACTTTGATGTCATCGATGCAGGAGCCGCAGTTGATGAAATGATGGAATCCAACGAGCGTATCGCGATCTTAGCGCGCGCGCTCGATGAGCTCCCTGTCCGTCAGCGGGCAGCGTTGACATTAGTTTATGACGAGGGACTGTCCGGCGCCGAGGCAGCCCGGGTGCTCGGATCGTCGGTGAAGGCTGTAGAGCGGCTGCTCGCGCGCGCACGAATGTATTTGCGAGCCACTCTTCTATCCCGCCAGTTATCGGAGTCCGACCCATGATGACTCTAGAGCGATTCAAGTGGCTGGCCAGCAGTTATGGTGCCGATCTCGAACGCTGGCCGGAACAGGTCCGTCAGGATGCCCGCAACCTGCTGAACACTTCGCACGCCGCTCGAGCGATTCTCGCGCGGGCTCAGGTGCTCGACGAGACCATAACAGCCGCTGCCGAGGTGGAACACTCGCAGAACTGGCCGCGCGACGAAGCCGCCGCTGCCTTGGCAAGGTTACGTTCACACGTGGCCGCGAGGATCGCCGAGCGCGAGCCTGCAAGCAGTCGCAGGCGCCTCGTACCCAGTTTGTCGTCATTCGTCAGCACGCTGTTGAATCCGCTCCAATCCGGCTGGGGAGGACTGTTGACCGGCGGCGTCATCGCCATCACGGCCGGTCTCGCTATCGGATTGCTATACACATCGGGCCCGCCGCCGGTCGACGTGCTGTTGCTGCTCGAGCCGGCCCCCTTATCGATCTTCTCGGACACAGTCAGATGAGCAAGCAGTCAGTCGAAAATCGTACCTGGCGGCGCTTCGCGCTGCCCATCTCGATATTGTTGAATCTCTTCCTCGTCGCCTTGATCGGCGGACACCTGCTACGGCACCGCAGTTACGACGTTGCTGCAGGATCGCCGTCGCTGCCGCGCATCCTGGCCAACGCCCAAGCGAGTCTTTCCGCACCCGACGCAGCCACGTTCGGCACAGTCATGCGACGCGATGCCCCTCGATACCTCGAGTCAGCCCAACAGCTGGTGCAGGCCCGCGCAGCTCTCGAGCATCAGATTACAGCCCAGCCATTTGACGCCGTGGCCGCGAAGGAAGCGTTTGCCAGGTGGCAGGCGACGGCAAATCGGTTTCTCGCGGATGTTGGCGATCCGCTGATCGAGGCCCTGAGCGAGGTCTCACCCGAAGGCCGGCAGCGGTTGATCGCAAGCAGACACAAGGCACAGCAGGGGTTGCGAATACCCTGAAGAACGGCAGACCGCGGGGGATGCGTCGCTCGGCCGCGTATCACTGTCCGTAGCAGTGAAATTGAATGGGGAGACGCGGCCGATGTGTGTATTGCGGATCCAGGCGAGGCTGACGCTTGTCGCGCTGATGTTGGTCTGTTTGTGTGTTGCTCCTGTGCTTCGGGCGCAATCACTGCCCGAGCTGGACGTCGAGCAGGAGGGGCTCGCGGGAAAACCGGAAGCAGGACATTGGAGTGCCTCGATCGGCGCAGGTCTCGTCTCCAGACCGCGCTACGAGGGTGCCGACAGCTCGCGCGTTCGACTGGCACCCCTGCTGCTCATCCGCTACGACGATGTGTTCTTCGGACCCTTGGGGCTCGGGTGGGCTGCCATCCACTCCGGCGATTTCCGGGCTGGTCCGGTACTCGGGCACGAAGGTGGCCGCAGGGAATCCGTCGATTCACACCTGTATGGACTTGGGAATATCCCGGGGAGTATTACCGGCGGTGTATTTGCGACCTACCGCTTGGAGCGCTTCGATATTGCCGCGACAGTCCGCCAGGCGATTACCCATCGTGACAACGGGCTCAACGGTTTCGTCCGCCTCGAGTATCGCGTGCGGCTCATTCCGCGCCAATTGGAGTTGCGCATCGGTCCCCATCTGGATTTCGGCAATGCGGTGTACGAGCAAACACGCTTCGGTGTCTCCGCGGTTCAATCCGAACAATCGGGGCTGCCGGTCTTCACGCCCGGCGGCGGGCTCCGGGACGTGGGAATGCGTGCAAACCTGACTTACCTCTGCAGTGAGCATCTGCTCCTGCGCGCTTTTGCCGGTGTGAGCAGATTGACCGCAGATCCGGCCGACAGCCCGATTGTCCTCGACCGGACACAGCGTTTCTTTGGCGCCGGGATCGCTTATCACTTTTGATACGGCGCCGAGGATATGACCCGCATCGCCCCGAGGCCCTCGACTCGGGTACTCACGATCGACCCTCTTGGGGGTTGCATCCGCTGGAAGCATTGACCGTGTGGCGAGAGCCGCCAATTTTCGTCGCTGCGCCGGCTGTGCAGGACCAACCCCAACACCCCTGAAGGAGTGCCCGGAGAGGGACTTCTCCTGGGGTATCTTCGCGGCGCGCCGCCTGGTTACCCTATATCCATACAGCCGCTCAACGCCTGGCCTAAGCGCTACCGCCACCGAACTGGAGTGAGTTAGATGGACCAGCAGCACAACCCGATCCCATCGAGACAGATGAGGCCGCCCGCCGACGCACCGGTAACCGACCTGATGGTCGGCGAGGCCGATGATCTAGTTTGCCTGCATCGGTTACGTTCCGCTGTCGCGGAGATCTTCACCGCCCTCAACGAGACCCTGCGCGACGAACGCAGCAAGGCCGTGGAGTGCCTGCGCCGCGCGGGAGCCATGCTCGAAACAGTGGAACGCCAGGCGGTACGCGCGCCCATCACCCCGCGCCGCGGCCTTGCGCCGTGGCAAATTCGGCGGGTTCTGACTCACATCGACACGAACCTGGACACCCCGATCAGGAACAAGGAGCTCGCCGTGGTTGCCCATCTCAGCGAGTTCCACTTCAACGTTGCATTCCGTAACAGTGTCGGTCACCCCCCGCACGAGTACATCATCCGGCGCCGAGTGGAGCGGGCGCAGGGCCTCATGCTCTCGACCAACAAGCCGCTGAGTGAGATCGCCGCCGAATGCGGCCTCGCCGACCAGGCCCATTTAACACGACTGTTTCGCAAAGTTGTCGGAGAGAGCCCGGCAGTCTGGAGGCGAGCGCGCGCGAACCCGGGCCCGTGAATCGCGCGTCTCGGAGCTGATTGCCTGTACGTTGCTCGCCTCCTGCGCTTTCATCCTGAAATCGCAAGACGCCCGCAAAGCATGCCGGCTGACGGCGACATCCTGAAGGCCGTAGCTTACTTCTCCTTCGATCTGGGGCCGCGCGGCTCGAACCGGATCACCTGGCGGCCGAACACTCTTGCGTCGATCGAATAGGCGCCAGGCCCGAGCAGAGCGAGCGCGCCGGAGCAACCCGCTTGCGCTATGACAATGAACGCCCCGTCGACGCCGAGCTTTGGCACGACAGCAAGGGCTGTCGCAACGAGCAGAAGCGCGACCACTCTCGTTCCAAAACCCAACGCGAGAGCCAAGGCCATAACCGCCGCGGGGATCAACGCTAATCCCAGGACGGAAGCGGGCAGCGGAAGCCGCTCCAGCACCGGATAAGCCACCAATGCGCAGGAAAATCGCAGCAACAGCAGTGCGACGCCCGCACCGCCGTCAGGATAGCGAGACAAGAATTTGACCATTGCAGGGTAATAGCGGTTCGCCGCGCCGGTGCTAACCTCCGACCGGGGGGTGTTCTGATCCCTCGATCGGGGATTCGTGATGCCAGTCCAACCGCGCGATGCATACACTTGACCCAATGCGGACACTGATCTCAGACGCTGGGCCAAGAAAAGCGACCGCGCGGGCAGTGCATTTGGTCAAAGCGCTTCTCCTAGTGGCGCTGCTTAAACCCGTTTCGGCACTGGCAGGCGAAGGGCCGAGGCACCTCACCGCCTACACGCATCAGAGCTGGACAGGAGATGGCGAGGCGCCGGCTCCAGTGATGGCCATGGCACAGGGACGCGACGGCTTTTTATGGCTTGCGACCGGCGAGGGGCTGTTTCGATTCGATGGCGTGAGCTTCGAGCCGATCAGACCGGAGGGAAACGCGGCCCAAAACGACTATCCGACGACGGTTTTCGTGGCCCGCAACGGCGATGTGTGGACTAGCTTCAAGGCGTCACGGCGCTTTGCCGTCTATCGCGCCGGGGCGCTACGCTTTCTCGACGCGCCGCGCGCGCCCGCCTGGATCATGACAATCGCCGAGGGCGCGGACGGCGCGATATGGGCCCTCCCCGCCACCTTCGCTGCCGAGGTTCTCCGCTTTCAGAACGGACGGTGGGAGCGCTTTGATTCAGCGCGCGGCCTACCGAACGACGACGGGATGAGCATGGTGCTGGGCGACGACAGCGCGGTGTGGATCTCAACCGGCGTCGCCGTCTCGCGCCTGCTGCCAGGCGGAACCCGCTTCGAAGTGGTCGGCGAAATGGATCACGGCAACGGGAGGCTCTCGAAGGATCCGGACGGACGTATTTGGATTTCGGAAAGGCGCGGTAGCTATCCGCTCACTGGGCCCGGCGGGCGCGGTGCGCCGCCTGCTCTACGCGCACCCTACCCGACCGACGACGCGCAGATACGCGGCGCACCTCAGTCTGATCGCGCGGGAAATCTTTGGATCGCGACTCGCTATGACGGTGTACAGCGCATCGCGTCGGCCGATCCCCAGGGACCGCCCGCGCAAGCCGATGCAAAGCTGCTCGTCGAGACCATTCGAAGCAGCGACGGGCTTTCATCCGATGTGACGAACCAAATTCTGGAAGACCGCGAAGGCAATGTTTGGATCGGCACGGAGAAGGGCCTCGATAGACTCCGGCCGGCGACATTGCGGTTGGAGCCCGCCCTCACCTCGCCCGCCGCGTTCGGCGACAAACTGATGGCGGCGGCCGATGGCACCATCTACATCGGCGAGGCAAGAACCATATACCGCGTCAGGCCGAGTGACACACCCGAGGCGGTTCTACAAAACATCGTGGAGCCGCAGAGCATTTGCGAAGCGCCCGATGGCGCGCTCTGGATTGTGTTCCCGACGCACGTCATCGTGTGGAAGAACGGACATACCCTGAAAAAAATCGACCGGCTCAACACGGTCGGCATCTCGTACGACTGCGCGTTCGACAGGCACGGCGATTTTTGGTACTCGGCGCATAGCGGCGGTCTGAACCGCTATCGCAATGGTAAATGGGAGGAGATGTTCGGGCCGGTGGAGAGCGGTACGCCCCTGCCGATCGAGGCCGGACCGTCCGTGCCGACAACGATGGAACGCGACGCGCAAGGACGTCTGGTCGTGCAGTTGGGCCGTCAACTGGAGTGGATCGATGGGTCCGTGCGTCGGCTCACGCCGCTCGACTTCGGCACGGGCGACCCGAAAGTGCTGACCCTATATGGCGCGCCCAATGGCGACGTGTTCGCAGCGGGATCCTTTGGGCTCACGCGGTATCGCGGCCGGCAGAGCCAGACTATTTTGACCGAGCGCCCGGCGGAGAGCACCCGGATCAACGGGGTGGTGCAGACCCCGGATGGCGAGACGTGGCTTGCTTACCCGAGGAATTTGGTGCGGATCGGCACGTCGGAGTTGGAACGCGCGTTCAAAGCACATGCGTTTGCGCCGCCCTCGCTATCGCTCGGCGTCGGCGACGGTCTTGCGAGCCGTCCGCATTCGCACACCCAGCGCGCCTTGGTACAAGGCGGCGACGGGCGCATATGGATCGCCACTGAAACCGGCACCCTCTGGATGGATCCCAAGCGCATTGAGCGCAACCCCCTGCCGCCGGGCGTCGCAATCAAGTCCCTGACGGCCGACAATCGCCTTTATCGGGATCCAACGTTCGTCGCCCTTCCGGCAGCGACGTTCAACATCCAAATCGACTATGCGGCACTGAGCTTCGCGGACCCGAAGCACGCGCGTGTTCGCTACAAACTCGAAGGTTTTGACCGGACGTGGCTCGATCCGGGCACTAGGCGGCAGGCGTTCTACACCAACCTTTCACCGGGCAAGTATCGCTTCCACGTGATTGCTGCAAACACCGAGGGCGTCTGGAATCGGGGCGGCGCTTCGGTGGAATTCGAGATACCGCCTACCTTTGTGCAATCGCGCGGATTTCTCGCCCTGTGCCTGACGCTGTCGATCGCGCTACTCTGGCTGGTGTACCGCCTGCGCGTTGCCCAAGTCGCAGCCCGAATTCGCAATCGACTCGAAGAGCGCTCGAGCGAGCGGGAACGCATCGCGCGCGAACTGCACGACACTCTATTGCAGGGCGTGCAGGGCCTCATCTTACGTTTTCAGTCCGTCGCCACCAGAATGCCGCCCACGGAGCCAGCACGTGCGCTGTTGGAAGCCGCGCTCAAGCGCGCAGACGACGTAATCATCGATGGACGAAAGCGTGTGCACGATCTCAGGATCGACGACAAATCCCGCGATCTGCAGGTCATCCTTCGGGAGCTTGCAGACGACGCCGGATTCGATCCGCCAATCCCGATTCGCGTCGTCGTGGAAGGAAAGCCACGGCCGATCAATGCTCTCGTTTCGACCGAGATCAGACGGATCGCGGGTGAGGCGCTGTTCAACATCGCACGCCATGCTCGGGCGACATCGGTCGACGCGACAATCACGTTCGGCGAGCAGCAGCTTGAGCTGCAGATTCGCGATGACGGCGTGGGTATCGATGAAGGGGTTCTGGCGTTGGGCCACAAGCAAGGCCATTTCGGCCTCATCGGCATGCGCGAGCGTGCGGAACGCACCGGTGGTACGCTGTCGATCGACAGCCGCCCCGGCAACGGCACTGATGTGATGCTGACACTACCGGCGCGGGTTGCTTATGAACCTCAGATACCGAAGTGGAGAAAGCGTCTGTCTTGGAAAGGTAGCCGAAGGAGCTCAAGCGATGTCGAACGCCAAGCCGGGCGCGATCCGCATTCTCGTCGTCGATGATCATCCAGTGTTCCGTGAGGGCGTCGCGTCGATAATCGAAGCCGAGGCCGGCATGGTTCTCGTCGGAGAAGCGCGCGACGGCGCCGAGGCGATCGCGCGTTTTCGTGAATTGCGGCCGGACGTCACGCTCATGGATCTGCAGATGCCCGGTACGGGCGGCGTCGAGGCCATTAAGGCCATTCGTGCGGAGCATCCCGATGCACGCATCATGGTACTCACGACCTACGACGGTGATGCCCAAGCTGTCCGCGCGCTCAAGGCAGGCGCGGTCGGTTACCTTTTGAAGAGCAGTCTGCGCACCCAAATGCTCGAAGCGATCCACAACGTACATCGCGGCCGCCGCCATCTCGATCGAGACATCGCCGACGAGATCGCGCTACACGTCGTCGATGAGCCCTTGAGCGACCGCGAGGTCACGATTCTGCGGCTTGTCTCGAACGGCAAATCCAACAAGGAGGTGGCCTGGGAGCTCGGACTGTCCGAGGAAACGGTGAAGGCACACCTCAAGACAATCTTCGCCAAGCTGGATGTCGCGGACAGAACGCACGCCGTAACGGTCGCCGCTCGACGAGGCATCATCGAACTGTGAGCCCTTGGAGCGCGAGCACTACGGTAGCAGTGATCGCTGTCCTCAATACTCGGGCCGGTAAGAGTCGAGCGACTCGCTGCGGCAGTCGCGCGGAGCGGTCACCGGGTTGCAGCGCGCCGCCACCTTCTCAGGGAAACCGACCTTGTAGTTCGTCCAGTGCGCCGGTTCCGAATCCGGGTAATCCGTACTAAGGATCTGCGCACCGCTCGACAACAGGGCATCGCGGCGACCCGTGTCGTTGGTGCGCGCCGGACGCGTGTCCCAATCCGTGCGCGCGCGGATCAGATAGCCGTCTCGCACCAGAGCGTTGATCTGCGCAACATCGTTTTCATTCTGCTCGATGAAAGCAGCGTCAGGTTCGCCAGGTCGGGAATTGGTGAACATGATCCGGCCGCGTAGCGACGGGTGACCTTCGAGATAGGCTGGGCCCATGCGCTTCTGGTCCAGCAGAAATAACATCTTGCCGCGGGCCGCATGCAGTGTTGGCCACTGGCCCGCGCGGACCGCGGCTTGCAGGGTAGGAAAGTGACCCCGCACCTGATCAGGAGTGACCATCGCTTTCTTCGGGACCACCGAGAGGATTTCCGCGTCCAGGGCATCCAACGTCTGCCGCGTAAATGGTTCGGCGTCGGTGAACTCGACACCATCCGCTGGCGGCCGGTCGGCCTTCGTCTCGATCAGAATGAAGATGGGTGAATGCCCTGGATGCGACCTCGACCATTCGCGGATAGTCCGCAGGCAAGCGGTGAAGGGTTGGCAATTGCTCCGGTAGTCGATGTCCTGGATATGCAGCACTTTGAAGCCCGGCTTCGCCATGATTGCGGGTGGGTCCCAAGGCGCATCTGGCGACAGTCCGGCGGAGGTGATCCAATCGATAGTCCTTGGATGGGCAAACCGTCCCCCCTGACTATCGGCGTAGATGTCGATTTCTACCTGACGGATGCCCGCGGAGAGTTGCTTGTCGAGCGTCGGGTGCTGATAGTCCAGGCCGAGAACCGCCTCTGGCCGCTTGGTCTTCAGCCATTGCTCCACGCCGGGAGCGAGCCCGGCGTGGTAGCTATTGTGCGTCCCAATCACCTGAATCTCATTCAGGCGAATCTCGTCAGACGTGCCCGCCGCCGCAGGTAAAGCGAGCATGAGTGTGCTCGAGGCCAACCAAGCCCATCGATATCGCCACCGCATGGATCAGAACCTCGCGAGAACGCCGAGCGTGAATGTCCGGCCGTAGTGGAAGATCTCCTGCGGGCGGCTCTTCACCGAGGCATAGGTGTAGACAGAGGCATCGGCAATGTTGAGTGCCTCGGCTGTCACCGTGAAATGCGGATTGACCTTGTAACTGAGGGATCCGTCCACCGAGCCAAAGGAGTCGAAGATCTCGTCGGTACCATTGGACGGTCCGAGGCGAGCTAGATAATGATCGCGCCAGAAATAGCCCACCCGTCCGCTCACGGCACCCTTTTCGTAGAATCCGACGATGTTGTAGCTTGCTGGAGAGACGCCGATCAGGCTGTCGGTGACCGTCCGTGTCCCGGTCGTGAAGCTCGAGTCCTGCCAGACGCGGGTGTAGCTCGCCTCGATCCCCAGCCCATCGAATGGCCCGGGCAGAAAGCTCATGAATTGCTGATAGCCGAGTTCGACTCCGCCCAATTTTGCCGTGCCACCGTTGACGACGGAGGTCAGATTGTACGTTCCGAACTTCGAACCGGGAACATCGACCAGAGTCGTGGCACTGGTCTCGTAACTGTCGAAATCCTTCCAGAACGCAGCTCCCGTCAGACTGCCGAATCGGCTGAAATACCACTCCAATGACAGATCCAGATTCTTCGACCGGAAAGGATCCAGGTCAGGATTTCCACCGCCTGCATTGGCGATGTCCGTGGCAAGACTCAAACCCGGCGCGATATCACCGAGGTTCGGGCGAGTGATTGCGCGTGACGCGCCGAAGCGCGCGATCAGATCATCGCGCAGATGGGCCGCAACGTTAAGGCTGGGGAGGACATCGGTATAGTCCTTCTTGAAGGCAACAGCGGTGGCAACAGTAGTGGCAACGTCGTTCGAGACGGCATAGCCGCTCGAGGTCTGCTTGGTCTTGGCGACGCGCACGCCTATGTTACCCGAAAACGGGATCCCACCGAGCGTACCGCCGAAACTGCCCATCCCATAAACTGAATCGATGTCTTCATCGAGATGGGATTGGGTGCCCAGATCGAGCGCGGTCGACGGCGTATTCAGCAGGTTGGGATCGAAGTACTTCGAAAACAGGTAGGCATTGTTTGGATCCAGCCAGCGCGTCGGATACCCCCCGGCGAAGCCTCTGAGGAAGTCAGTATAGGGAAGCGGCAGCACCGAGCCTGATCCCGCTGCCGCTGGGGAAATGTTAATGAATGTCGGTGAATTGCGATCGATGCGGTAATAGTTATGTTCGCGGCGCTGACGCGACACACCCGCAGCCAACCTGGTGATCGGACCGTCCAGTTTGCGACTGACGTCCAACTTGGTCTCCAGGTCCGTATCGAAGACATCCTCCGGTCTCGCCTGCACGCTGCCGGGGCCGCTTGTCCAGATCGCCGGGTCGGTCAGGTCGACATTGGGCGTGAGGATGGGCGGGCTCTTGTATCCGCGCGAAAAATCGTAGGCAACGCTGGCGTTATTGTAAATGAATCGAGCGCGCTGAATCGGCTGGATCGTGTCGCTGTCCGCGCGTGAATAGTTGATGTCACCGACGACACTCCACTCACCCGGCGTCCACGCCTGGTTTATTCCAACACTCCAGAGTTTGTGCCGCTGCCGTGAGGTCTCATCCGAAAGCTGCAACTGCACGTTGTCCATGACACCGGATATTGCAGTATGGTCAGCGTCCACGACGTACGATCCGGGGCGCAATGTTCCGCGCTGCAGGAATATATCGACACCATACTCCTTGTAGTCATCGTTCAAACGTGTCCACAGCGCATCCAAATTGGTCTCGAGCTCATCGTTCGGCCGAAATTGCAGGCTGCCGCTCAAGGTGTAGCGCTTACGGTCTTCAGTCTCGATGGTCGGGCGAGCGCGGACTGGCTCGAAGACATCACCATTGGGAAAGAGATTTTTGTCCCGCCCAGTCAGCCACGCGTCCTGCTCGTAGACGCGATCCTGTCGTGCATGGCGCGTAGTGTAAGCGCCTGAAACCAGGGCGCCGAAGGTCGCGGCCTGATTGGTCCAGCTGCCCATGCCCGAATAGCTGCCGTCCGCTTTGTCAGCCAACTCGCCGTAACTGACCTTGGGCGAAAACGTGAAGCGATTGCCGACGTCCAGCGGCCGATAGGTCCTCAGGTCTACGTTGCCGGCGATTCCGCCTTCCTGCATCTCGGCGGTCGGGGATTTGACGACTTCGACCAGCGAAATGACATCGGACGGCAGAATGTCGAAGCGAAACTGGCGACCATCCTTGCCGCCATTCTCGATGGCTTCATTGACGGCAATATTGCGGCCGTTCAACTGAACCACCTGGAACTGTGGGGGCAAACCCCGAACGTTGATGTGCAGGGCTTCGCCACGAGTCGTGCTCGAGCCGTCGGCGGTACGGTCCAGGGTAACACCCGGAATCCTTTGCAGGGCTTCGCCGATATTGCGCGAGGGAAATTTGCCGACATCCTCGGCCGATATTGCATCAACGACCTGGTCCGCCTTGCGCTTGATGTCCGCAGCTTTCTTCAAGCTGCTCGAATACGTGCCGGTAACGGTCACCTCTTGCAGCTGCGAATCCGGCGCGTCGCTTTCCTCGGCCCCGGCCGGCAGCGCCCACGCAACCGCCGACAATACGAAAATCGAACCTCTCAGGACATACTTCAGTGACTGCACTCAACTAACTCCCATTCAACTCCCCCCCTCTTTCCGCCGGGCATGACTTTGACGCACGCAGCCCGATGCGGCGCGGGAGCATGACCGGGATCCATGACGGTCAGGTTACAAGTGCCGATTGATGAAATCTATCGTATCGATTGATTCATTCGATTTCATCAATGACAGACTTCGGTGGCAGCATCGCCTCCGAGTCAGCTTGACCGGCTTTCACAAAAGAGATGTTCATGGGCAAATCCGTTCTCCCAATCGTCGCGGTTCTCGCCGCTACGTTGTGTCCGCTTTCCTTGTCCGCGCCGGCAATCGCCGCTGACAACCCAATGACCACCAAGGACTGGTGGCCCAACGTGCTCGACCTCGGCCCGTTACGCCAGCACGATGCCGGTGCCAACCCCTATGGTCCCGACTTCGACTACGCCGCAGAATTCAAGGCCCTCGACCTTGCCGCAGTGAAGAAGGACATCGACAAGGTGCTGACCACGCCCCAGCCGTGGTGGCCGGCCGACTATGGCAACTACGGCCCCTTCTTTATCCGCATGGCCTGGCACAGCGCCGGTACCTATCGGACGATCGACGGACGCGGAGGCAGCAGCGGCGGCGAGCAGCGCTTCGAGCCGCTCAACAGCTGGCCGGACAACGCCAACCTCGACAAGGCCCGCCGGCTGCTCTGGCCGATCAAACAGAAGTATGGCCGCAAGCTCTCCTGGGGCGACCTGATGGTCCTGACAGGCAATGTCGCATTAGAGAACATGGGCTTCAGGACAATCGGCTTCGCCGGTGGCCGCGCGGATTCGTGGCAGCCGGACGTTGTGTTCTGGGGCGCTGAAAAGAAGATGATGGGCGCCGATCGCTTTGATGACAAACACCAGCTGAAAGGGCCGGTGGGCGCGACACAGATGGGCCTCATCTATGTCAATCCCGAGGGACCGAACGGCAACCCCGACCCCATCGCAGCGGCAGCGGACATCCGGCAGGCATTCGGCCGCATGGCGATGAACGACGAGGAAATCGTGGCGCTGATCGCGGGTGGCCACACCTTTGGCAAGGCGCATGGTGCGCACTCGGCTGATTGTCTTGGCGCGGCACCGGCCGGTGAGGCAATCGAGAGCCAAGGCCTTGGCTGGAAGAACAAGTGCGGCACCGGCAACGGCGCCGACACGGTGACCAGCGGCCTCGAGGGCACTTGGTCGGCCAACCCCATCGCCTTTACAACTCAGTATCTCGACAACCTCTTCGCATTCGACTGGGTGCAAACAAAGAGCCCGGCCGGCGCCATCCAGTGGATGCCCAAGGATCCGAGCGCCGCCAATCTGGTGCCCGATGCACATGACGCCACCAAGCGTCATCCGCCGATGATGTTCACGACCGACATTTCGATGAAGGAAGATCCCGCCTTCCGCGCCATTGCCCTGCGGTTCAAGAACGATCCCCAGCAGTTCGCTGATGCCTTTGCCCGTGCATGGTTCAAGCTGACCCACCGTGACATGGGGCCGAGCGCGCGCTACCTGGGCGCCGAAGTGCCCAAGCAGAGCTTCTCGTGGCAGGACCCGCTGCCAACCGCCAACTACGCTCAGATCGACTCGAGCGATGTAACACAGCTGAAGACGAGGGTGTTGGCCAGCGGGCTGACCACCCAGCAACTGGTGCGCGTGGCCTGGGCCTCCGCCTCATCGTTCAGAGGTACGGACATGCGCGGTGGCGCTGACGGCGCGCGCATCAGGCTTGCCCCGGAAAAGGACTGGGCGGCAAATGATCCGGCCGAGCTCAACAAGGTGTTGGTACAACTGTCGCGCATCCAAAGCGATTTCAACAAGTCGCACAGCGGTGGAAAGCAGGTGAGCCTTGCCGATCTGATCGTGCTTGGCGGCAATGCAGCGGTGGAACAGGCAGCGGCCAAGGCCGGCGTGCCCATCACTCTGCCCTTCAACCCGGGCCGGGTGGACGCCGTGCAGAACCAGACCGACACCAAATCCTTCGCCGTGTTGGAACCCAAGGCCGACGGTTTCCGCAACTATTACAGCAAGAACAGCTACCTGGCGCCAGCCGAAGCTCTGGTCGATAAGGCTAACATGCTGGAGTTGACTGTGCCGCAGATGACCGTTCTGGTCGGCGGCCTGCGATCACTCGACGCCAACACCGGCCACTCGGCCAACGGCGTCTTCACCAGCCGCCCGGGCACACTTTCAAACGACTTCTTCGTCAACCTGCTCGACATGGCAACGGTGTGGACCGTGGCGCCGCAGGCCGAAGGCGTCTATGAAGGGCACGACCGCGCGAGCGGCAAGCTGAAGTGGACGGCAACTCCGGTCGATCTGATCTTCGGGTCGAATTCGGAGCTGCGCGCGGTGGCCGAGGCCTATGCCTCAGACGATGCCCGTGAGCAGTTTGTCAAGGACTTCGCCAAGGCTTGGACCAAAGTGATGAACCTCGGCCGGTTCTGAGTCTTTACTTCAACGCCGTGACGTAAGGTGGCGGCGCCGCGGGGCGCTGCCACCGAAGGGCCGGTTCCTCGTGGAGGACGGATTCAAACCGCAATCGAGCACGCAATTCGTTCGCTCAAATTAAAAGGCGCCTGCATGAGGCGCCTTTTCTTCATCTGGGGTAGGTGCGCCGGGCAGCGAACCAATCTCCCCCGGCGTGCTGAGAATATACCGCATCCGGGGGCTTGCAGGAAGGCCCGGGGCGTGCCGCAGCATCGCCGCCCTTGCCGTTACAGGAGCCGTGATATGCGTGTGTTGTTGACCACCTTTGGATCACGTGGAGATGTCCAGCCTTTGCTCGGACTGGGCGTCGCGTTGCGAGCACTCGGTGCGGATGCACGCGTGTGTGCACCACCGGATGAGGAGTTCGCGAAGCTCTTCGCTGCTGCGAGCGTCCCGTTGTTGCCTGCCTTCACGTCGGTGCGTGAGTGGGTGGCGGAGATGTTGCCGAAGCGCGCGACGATCTCCTTGCCCAAGATTGCGGCACAGGTGATGGCTGCCCAGTACGAGGCGATCGGCGCGGCGGCACAGGGGTGCGATGTGATGGTGGCGACCGGTCTCTTCTCCTCCGCGGCCGCCGCGCGATCCGTTGCGGACAAACTCGGCATGCGTTACGTGCACGCAGCCTATTGTCCGATCTTTCTGCCCTCGCCGTATCAACCTCCGTTCGAATTTCCGAGTCACCCTCATCCCCCTGGCGTGACTGAGAATCAGGTCCTGTGGAACAGAAACGTGCAGGTGATGAACGACATCTTTGGTGAGGGGCTCAACGCCTTGCGCACCTCTGTAGGTATGCCGAAGGTCGACAACGTGCGCGATTACGTCTACACCGATTGGCCGTGGCTCGCCGCGGATCCAGTACTCGCGCCCTGGCGACAGCCGGCGAAGATCGATGTCGTGCAGACCGGCGCGTGGATCCTGCCGGATGAGCGACCGCTTCCGGCTGAGCTACTAACATTCCTCGACGCCGGCGCACCGCCTGTGTACGTGGGCTTTGGAAGTCTTCCGGCACCGAAAGACTTCGCCCGAATGGCGATCGATGTCGTGCGCGCGCAAGGCCGCCGCATTCTCATCTCGGGTGGCTGGGCGGAGCTTGCCCTTGTGGATGACCGCGAAGACTGCTTCATCGTCGGCGAGGTAAACCAACAGGCGTTGTTCCCTCGGGTGGCTGCGGTGGTCCACCACGGCGGCGCCGGCACAACAACAGCGGCCGCACGGGCGGGGAGCCCTCAGGTGGTAGTGCCACAAATCGTGGATCAGCCCTATTGGGCCAGCAGAGTTCGGGACTTAGGAATCGGCTCGGCACACGACGGGCCCGCGCCGACGGCCGAATCGCTGTCGGCCGCGCTTGAGTTCGCGCTGAAGTCAGGAACTCGCGCGCGAGCGCTCGCAGTAGCTGACACGATTCGCGGCGATGGAGCGATGCGGGCAGCGAAGCTTCTGCTCGAAGCAACATAGCGGAGAGATTTGACGGTAATCCGCTTGGCTATCACGAACCAGCGCCGTCAAATGACCTTTGACATAAGGAAGAGCTGGAGAGGCAGGTTAAAGTGGGCCTCAGCGGAAATCCATGCTCGAGGGTTGACGCCGTAAACAAGGCGAGGCTATAGAGTTCGCCGGTGCACCCTGACCCAACAAAGGGGTGCGATGGCCGAGCACCCAATAAGTCGCGCGCGCAACCGATGTCTCCGCGGGAGAGGCGATGGCCACACCACTAAGTAATAGGAATGAAATCGAGCTGCATGCAGCACTCAGCAGCGGCAGTATCCACTGCAAAGTACTGGCGACCCTGGCCCTGGCTGCGCTCACTACGTTGAGTTTTGCGCAAAGCGGCACAAGGGATCACGCACGGCTGCCGATTCGCCAGGCGCAATCTGGGGTATTGCCGTCCACCCCACTTCACCCTGGGGTGACGCAAAGTCCGGTCACCTCCGGCCCGCACGGTACGACGCCGGCAACGGGGAACGCGGCCCACTCGCGTCCGGCCTCGCAGCCGTACCTCTATCCATCTCCCGTTGCAAAAGGCGCGATGGGACGGTCACCCGTGCCCGGAACCACCGGAGCTACGCGGATTGAGCACCGACTCTCAAGTGGTTATAGGGTGCTCGAGTCTACGCAGACCACGCCAGAAAGGGGCATGCTCCATGCCCTGCGTTACGGCAACGCGCTTAGCGGCGTCGTGGAACACCCCATAAAGTCGGGCTACTTGAGCCGCACGTATGTCCAGGGGGGCCACGTGCTTTACGCGCGGGTCTATCGCCGAAACACATTTCAACGCTTCGGGCAGGCGTTTTCCTACGAGAGGCTCATGCCATCAATCGCTTTTGGCACGGCGTACTATGCGTGGGCTGCGCGCCCCTGGGCCAGGCCGGTGAGCTATCGATGGCAATGGGAAAGGGAGCCTTGGCACGCGGCATTCGGCGGCGACTTTACGCCGTATTCGAACTACACCAGCCTCGACGAATGGCTGACCGATTATGAGATCTCGCAAAACCTCAGAAACGCATACGAAAGTTGGCAGGCGGAGAATGCGCCCCAGAAAAAACAGGTAGCAAAGACACCGCCGGCGGCTGACGGCAGCGCGAGCTCGGAGTCCCCCGATGCGGACCAGCGGCCCTACTGGGAGGAGCCAGATGATGGTCGCCGACCCTACTGGGAGGAGCAGCCGGCTGAAAAAGACACCCTCGCACAACCCAAGAGCTCGAAGAAGCACGATTCGGCGCCCAACTCGCGAACCGGAACACAGGGTCGGCCACCTGCCGAAGACTCTCCTCCGCCGCTCTCCGGTGAGATCAAGGCCGAGCTCAACGCGCAGATCAAACGACAGTTGGTCGAACGGCAGACGTCGGCGACGAGCCTGGACACCGCGGACCTTCCTGACTCGCTGAAACCGGGACATACGCTGTTCCGTGTAAACACCCCTGTCGATGTCCCTTCAAAGACGTCCGGCCAATACTGCTCGCTCAGGAATAACGACTACATTGAGCGGACAGGCGACATGGACAAGAACGGCATGGTGCCCGTGAAGGTCAGAGTGGGTCGTGCTTTCGATTGCGCAATCGGCCTCCACACAACGGTGTCTGTCAACGATCTGGAAGCGATGGAGAGCGAGCAACAGCAGGCACTGACGAACGCTCTCCTCGCGGCGTCGAAGGACATGGGTAATAGCAACGGTTTACCGCAAGCACCCGGAACGAAGCCAGTGATCCTCGCAACCGGACAAACTCGCCCGGCGCCGGATGCGATGACGACGTTGAGCCAGCTGCAGTAGTCAGTGGCCTGTCATTGGTGATCGGTAAGCTTCTAAACCAATACCGTCTGGACGAGGTCGTCGGCAAGGGCGGCATGGGCGTCGTTTACCGCGCCCTCGACATGAACCTCGATCGCACAGTAGCCGTGAAGATACTGAGCGCATCGTTCCGCGATGATCCCGAATTCATCAAACGCTTCCGCCAAGAGGCGCGTATCCAGGCCGGATTGAATCATCCCAACATCGCCACCTTGTTCGATTTCTTCGTCTGGAACGACATGCCCGTGGCGGTGATGGAATTCATCAAGGGGCAAACCCTGCGCAGAATGGTGGACCGCAGTGGACCGATTCCGGCGCACATCGCTCTGCCAATCTTCATCCAGGCACTGCAGGGCGTGGCCGCTGGACACAAGAGAGGCATCATCCACCGCGATCTTACGCCGAGCAATGTCATGATCACCGACGAGGGCATCGTCAAGATCACCGATTTCGGCATTGCAAAGGTACGGAGCAATACGGGCTTCACCCAGGAGAGCACGCGAGTCGGAAGCGTCAAGTACATGGCGCCTGAGCAGATACTCGGACGGCCGGTAGATGAAAGGACCGACATCTACATCATGGGGGGCGTACTTTATGAGCTCCTGACTCGCCGTCCGCCCTTTCAGGGCGTTAGCCAATTCGAAATCGATTCAGCGCACGTACGTGAACGGCCAAAGCCGCCGACTGAGTATTGTCCGCACATTCCGCCGGCGGCGGTGGATGCCATCATGCGCGCGCTTGCAAAGGAACCATCAGAGCGCTTCGCTACTGCCGAAGAGTTCATACAAGCGCTGCCGGATCTGCATGGTGTGCCGTATATCGCGCCGGTCATCATTGATGATGACGCGACGCGTGTGCCACAGAGCCTTCCGAAGATTGCGAGCGCACCGCTTCCAGGGACTGTTTCACCAGACGAGACACTGCTGCATCAGGAAACGTCGAATGCCACGCACGTGCAGCGTCCAGAGACCACTTCACCCGACGAGACACTGCTGCGACAAGACACGACGAATGCCACGCACGCGCAGCGTCCAGAGACCGCTTCACCGGACGAGGCATCACCGCAAGAGATCACGCCGAAGGCTGCGCATGGGAGTACGCGGATCGCCATAGCCATAGGCGGCCTACTCGTGGTCTCGATCGTGAGTGTGGAGCTCTACTCGACAAGGCAAGCCGACGTCGGCACGCCGCTCAACGCGGCCGTCACCGTCGCGTCACCCAACACGGCGATCACCACGGCACCGACCGAAACAGCGGGCAACACACCGCCGGCGGTGGATTCTAAGCCCACTGAGCCAGTAACACCCGCGCCCTCACCGACGCTCGAAGGCAACCACGACCTCACCGGCATGTGGACCGGCACCTACATGGACCGCTCCGGAAAAGCATTGTTACAGATCGCGAACTTGCAGATGCAACAGGTACAGGACGGCGCCATTACGGGTCGGTTCACTTACAAGGCAGGCAATTCAGCCGACGAGGACTGCACGCTGGAAAAAAGCAGCTACTCAACGCAGAGCAAGCGCTTGCGTCTCATCACCCACTGCCACAACCCGGACCACCCAAAGTATTTGAATGTACCGCTGGAGTTCATCGATGTGGATCCAACCGCGGGTACAATCGAAGGCGGTCGATTAGCCTTTCATCTGGCCGACAACATCGTTGTAACACTCAAGCGCAGCATTCCTCACTAGCTGTCTCGACATGTGCATGGAGCAAATAAGGAGATGTATATGAGAGGGTTCGGCATCGTGGCCGGTATCGCATTGATCGCAATGTGCACGCCGTTGCGAGTGAACGCTGTGCAAGACACCCCGGCCGCAGCGGCGGCTTCGGACCTGAGCGGTCTGCACGATTTCGATTTCCTGGTCGGCGAATGGCGCGTCCACAGTCGCAGATTGAAGGAGCGTCTGGTCGGGAGCAACGAGTGGGAAGAGTTTGAAGGCACGATAATCTCCCGCAGATTCATGGAGGGCTGGGCGAATGTGGACGACACGGTGTTCCATACGCCGCAAGGGATCTATCGCGGCGTCGCGCCGCGAGCCTATGACCCGAAGACTGGCCAGTGGGCGATCTGGTGGATCGACGGCCGTAACCCGTTCGGCAATCTGGATCCGCCGGTCAAAGGACGCTTCGTGCACGGCGTTGGGACCTTTTATGCAGAAGACTCCCTCAGAGGAAAGCCGATCAAGGTGCGCTTCACCTGGTCGCACATCACCCCAACATCCGCCCGCTGGGAACAGGCGTATTCGCCGGATAATGGCAAGACGTGGGAGGTGAACTGGTCACAGCGGCTCGAACGAGTGAAGTGAATCGTCGCGCGACCGGCGCGCCACGACTGCTGTTCATCGACAATATCCGTTGGACGATGATTCTTCTGGTGCTCAGCATGCACGCGACGGACACTTATAGTCCGTTTGGGAACTGGTACTACACCGATCGCTCCCAAACAACGTTCGGTACCGCCCTCGTCTTCGGCACTTATCAGAGCACTTTGCAGGCCTTCTTCATGGCGCTGCTGTTCTTCGTGGCCGGTTTTTTCGCCGCCCCCTCGTACGATCGCAAGGGATTCACGCGCTTTGTGCGCAACCGATGGGTGCGGCTTGGAATCCCGACGGCGCTTTACATCCTCGTCATTGGACCGCTCACGCAATACTTCCTGTCGCGCACTTGGGGTACCGGCGGTTTCGCGTATCAGTGGTTCTTACATCTGCGCAATGGAGAGATTCTTTCGGAGACCGGGCCTATGTGGTTTGCTGCGGTGCTGCTCGTCTTCTCGTTATTGTACGCAGGTCTTCGGGCCGCTACCGGTGTTCCCGCGAAGTACGTAAACGTGTTGCCAATAGGCAAAGCGATCTTGGGCCTGGTCGCGCTGATGGCCTGTGCGACATTCGTCGTGCGAATGTTCATTCCCCAAGACAGGGCGGTGCTCAACGTGCACCCGGGAGATCTTCCGCAGTATATTCTCATGTTCTCTGCCGGAATCCTGGTTCACCGCCAGCGGTGGCTCGAAAGCCTGCCAACACGCACTGGAGTTCGTTGGGCAACGCTCCTTCTTGGGCCAGCCGTTGCACTTTTCGCCATCCTGCTGATCTATGGCGGTGCAGCTGATGGTGACACGTCCCTCTACTCCGGTGGCACCAACATCGTGAGCCTCGGCAAATCGATGTGGGAATCCCTGGTTTGTGTCGGTGCCAGTCTTGCCATCATCGTCGTCTACCGCGAGCGCTTCAACAAGCAGGGCCGCCTTGCGGCCCTGCTCTCCGAAAATGCCTTCGCCGTCTATCTCGTCCACCCACCAATCATCATCCTGATGGCGATCCTTCTGCACAGCATATCTGCACCGGTGGTGCTCAAAGCAGTCCTGCTGACTGCGACTTCGGCGTTGGTAACGTTCTCGATCGCGGCGCTTGTGTTGCGTCGAGTTCCATTGCTACAACGAATTCTGAGTTGAGCCGTCGAATAACTTCTGATTCGCGGCAATTTCCAGTTCAAGCTTTTGCTCGAGCGCTTTATATCGGGGGTTGTTCACGAGCGGTACGCGATAGAGCGGATCACGGGTGATTTCGGCAGGGCCGACGCCGGGGAACCCGCTGGATAACCCTGCCAACAGTCCGACCGCCTCGTCCTGCGCGCCCGCCCAGGCCAGAATTAGCGCTGCAGCAGCCGGCGCGTAGCGGTCGATGGCGATGTTGAGATTGCGTGGCGTCATGGCTAATGCAGTGCGGACCTCGGCAAGAGCCTTCGTTTTGTTACCGCAGAACAAATCGGCCTCTGCGGCAAGGAAGCGCATGAACCAGACGTTCCAGCGCGTCACTTTTTCCTGGGAGACGAAATCCTGCATGATCTTCCCATCGCGTGCGGCCGCCGTCCGATCACCCGCAAGCAACATTGCCCATCCATGCAGCTCCGCGACCGGCTTGCGACCGATCGCGGGAATGGTGACGGGACTGAAACTGTCCTGCCGCATCACTTTGAGATCGGTCCGTTCGAGCACCGCAATCGAATCTGCAAGCCGGTTCCGCAACCGAAGCCGATTGACGCGCGCCATCAGCTGAGCACCTGGGTCAATCAACCCGCTCACCGGATGGACTTGCTCGTCCAATTGCTCGGTCCTGCCAGTGAATGCAAATACGAAGCTAACCTGCACCGGCCCCTGTGGGTTGAGCTCCCGCATGACCCGAAGTGCCCCTGCAGGTCGGCGCGCGTTCCACAGGAGCGCGTGCCAGGCCTGCATGAGCCCCTGATTCTCGGGATCCAACTGGGCCGCTTCCTGATAGATAGCGAGCGCCTCGTCCACGCGATGCGCATGGGCCTGTAGCGCGGCCCGTGTCATCAGCACAGTGAGGTCTTTCGAGGCCATGACCTGGGGCTTTCCGATCAGTGCGAGCGCTCTGTTCAAATCGCCATCCACCGCGTGCGCGTAGTAACTCTCCGTGGCCAATAGCAGCGCAACCTCACCGGCGCGGCTACGTACCTCCTGCAGATCAGCTCGCACCGCCTCTAGATTGTTCTCGGTCAGGTCGTAGCTGCTGTCGAACTTTCTGAGCTGGATGCGCGCTCGCAGCAGATAGGCCGCGGCGAACGACGGATCGAGAGCAATTGCACGATCGAGCTCACCCTCGACCTCGAGAATTCTCTCGAGCGACGCTCTGCCCGCGAATCCTTCACCCGCCAACTTTGCCTTCAGATACAGGTCATAGGCCCGAGGATCCGCGGATGGGCCGAGCTGATCGATGGTAGCCGATAACGTCACGGCGAGTTGGGATGCTACCTCTGCGGCGACCTGGGACTGCAACATCATCGCACTCGTCAACTCGCGATCGTAGTTCTGCGACCAAAGATGGCTATCGTTGCGTGCATCGATCAACTGCAGGGTGAGGCGCACACTTTTCCCTTCTCGCCGCACTGAACCCTCGAGTACGTGCGTAACCCCCAACTCCGCGGCTATTGTTGGGACCGGTTTCGGAGTCGCGCGATACATCATCATTGTGGTACGCGAGATCACATCCAACGTTACGGCGCGATTGGCAAGCGCCGTCAGGATCTCCTCGTGGAGACCGTCTGTGAAGAATCCGTCAGCCGGGTCAGGGCTCAGGTTTTCGAACGGCAGGATGGCGATGCGAAGCCTCTGCGCTGCAGCGATCGGTGTCGCAGGGATGTGTTGCGGCCTTAACGAGCGTATAAGCGCGGCCGCCGAAGCAAGAACCACCGCCAACAGGAACGCTGTTACCAACAGCGTTCGCCCCGCTTTGGTCAATAGTGGAGCTTTGACTGCTGGACTTTCTGGAAGGCGCTCCTGAGGCTCCTCGCGATCGTTATCGAGTTGCCCAATAAAGCGGTACCCGAGGCGCGGGATCGTCTCTATGTACTTGGGCGCGTCGGCATCCTCGGTGAGGGCAGCTCGTAGTTTGCGGACAGCAGTATTGAGACTCCCATCGAAGTCCACCACACCAGTTGGCCACAGGCGCGCTGTCAACTGTTCCCGGGTTACGAGTTGGCCGGGGCGCGAGACGAGCTCTTCAAGAATCTGAAGGGGTTGATCCTGCAGCCGGACGCGCAGGCCGTCCCGCAGCAGCTCTCTGGGCGCGGTGCGCAATGTCCAGCCATCGAAGGTAATTACGCGTGCATGCGCCGGATCGGCCGGTCCGCGTTCCTCCTGTCGTTGCGCAGCCATGTGTGTGCCGGGCGCCTGCCGCTGAGGATTCAAGAGCTTACACGAGTCACACGCAGTTCACGACGAGATCAGGACGAGTTCACTGCGGGTCCATTGATCGTCGGAAACGATGCGTCATATGACAGCGGCCATCTTCAGGAGGACCGATGGCCCCACACCTGCAAAACCGCACTGACCGATTCTTCTTCGGCGGCATGGGATTAGCGATGATCGTGACGGTGTTTCTGGGATTCGCGGCTTCGTACTATTTGAGGCCTACCGCGGCACCACCGCTGAGACCTCTCCTGCATGCGCACGGACTCGCTGCAAGTGCGTGGATGCTGCTCTTTGTGGCGCAGACGGCGCTGATCTCTGCTCGCCGCTTCGACCTTCATCGGCTTCTCGGTATCGCCGGCGCCGCACTCGCGATCGTAGTGGTGGCCCTGACAACGACAACAGCGATCATCGACCGCGGCGTCACAGCCCGACTGGTTTTCCCCGCAGGGGCCATTCTCATGTTCTTGATCTATGTAGGCGCAGGGTTCATGCGGCGCCGAGACCCGGACGGGCACAAGCGACTGATGCTGCTCGCGACCATCAGTCTGCTGCCGCCCGCCATCTCACGTCTTCACTTGCACTTTTTACCGGAGGGTTCCGTGGGCCCCAACTTCGCGGGACTCTTCTTCCTGTTGCCCGCTTTTGCCTATGACTGGATCAGCCTGCGGAGGATACATCCGGCATTGTGGTGGGGCAGCTGGCTCATGATCGCGATGTTGCCGGCGCGCGTCATTTTGAAGAACTATCTCTCCTGATCTTTTCAGAGACGCGCTGTCGACAGGTTGGTCTGGCTCGTAACTAGTAAATCTGCCAGTTCGCAGCGATGGTCCTATGACGGACGATAGCCCGAGCCATCCGTTCAGGGAAATTGCACCGTGACCGACTCAAAGAGCGGAATGCGGGCGCCACGCCGTTGCGCAATCGTGCAAAACGCCTATGTCGTGCGCGATCTCGACGACGCCTGCAAACGCTTTCACCGACTCTATGGCGTGGGTCCTTTTGTCGGGGGTTCACAGTTCGAACTGAATGACCATATTTACCGGGGGCGGCCTGCGAATGCGGTATCTCTCCGTGGTGTGTTCGTGCAGGTCGGCACGCTCAACGTCGAGCTCCTCCAGATTTTGTCCAGCCCGCCAAGTTCGTTTCACGACATGTTTGTCTCGGGCAAGGAGGGATTTCATCATGTCGCTGAGTTTTGCGACGATTATGAGCAACAAAAGGCTGCATGGGTCGCAGCAGGCTATCCCGTAGCGAGCGAGTTTACGCTGAGCTGGGGTGTCAGGATCTGCTACATCGACGCGCGTTCCGATTTCGGACACATGATTGAGCTTTATCCGCAGGATCCTGTAATCCGGGACATGTATCGACAGGCGCGCGAGGCACCCTATCATTGGAGGGGCGAGCCTCTAATCATCCCGTGGGCATGACCGAGAGAGCACCGATGAAGCACCTGCATCCGCTCGCCATGGCCTCAGGCATCATGCCCGAGGCAACACCTCTACAGCTTGTCGAGGCAGCCGCACGCGCAGGCTTTGACTTCGGCGGCATGTGGATGGAGCCCGACCAATGGACAGATGCGACCACGCGCGCCGTCGCAGGGGCGCTGCGCGATACAGGTCTTCGGCTCCTCGACATCGAGGTTGTATGGATAAAGGCTGGACCGCCCGATCCCGATCATCTGCGCCTCATAGACGTCGGCGCCGAGCTCGGGGCGCGGAATGTCTTGTGTGTTTCGAGCGACCCCGATCTCGGAGCGACGCGCGACAAGCTGGGCCTGCTCATGGAGCGGGCGGAGCGCAACCATATCCGACTGAACCTGGAATTCGGCCTGTTCACCGCAGTGAAGACGATTCATCAAGCGCGCAGACTCTTGTCCCAAGTGGATGGTCCGGCTGCTGGCCTGCTCATCGATTCGCTGCACTGGCAGCGCTCCGGGGGCACACTCGGCGACCTCGAGGCGATTCCCAAACGATGGCTCAGTTACATCCAGCTTTGTGACGCGCCGGTGCCAGGCGCCGACCCTCTGGACGGGGAGTCCATCCTGGCAGAAGCCATCGATGGGCGAGTTGCTCTTGGCGAGGGCGGTCTGCCCCTGCGTGAAATCATTGAACTGCTGCCAAGCGGCTTGCCGATCGCGGTGGAGGAACGCTCAAAGAAGCTTCGCGACACCTATCCCGATCTCAACGAGCGGGCGTGCGCTGTCTTGCGCACGAGTCGGGCATTCCTCCAGTGAATGTCCCCCGTCTCGACGTCATACAGAAATGTTAAACGAAGATTGCAGTTGACGGCCTCGAGGGGTAGAAAAGCTAAATTGACGGCGCCCTTAGGTCCCCTGTGTCGCGCAAAATCCCGCCCCTCAATGCGCTCAAGGCTTTCGAAGCCAGCGCCCGGCTCGGCAGCTTTGTCCTGGCGGCCGCCGAGCTGCACGTCACCCCCAGCGCCATCTCGCAGCACATCCGGAAACTCGAGGATTTTTACGGTCGGCAGCTCTTCATCCGCCGCAACAACCAACTATTGCTGACGGATATCGCGCGCACCGTGCTGGCGGCGAGCACGCAGATGATGGACGGACTTGCGGAACTCACGGATCGGTTGCTCGGAGGTCCCGTGCGATCGAATCTGATCATCAGCGTACTCCCGTCGATCGGCGTTCGCTGGCTGAACCGACGCCTGTCCGAGTTCCTGAAGTCGTATCCCGACGTGCGCCTCGATTTGCGATTGGAGGAAGACCCGGTCGATTTCTTTCGGAACCGGATCGACGTCAGGCTGTGCTATGGCGAGCACCTCTATCCCGAGTTTGTCACAGTTCCCTTCAGGAGAGACCGGGTGACCGCCATGTGCCGGCCCGACCTCCTCGCGCACCGGAACGTTGATCCGGCGGCGCCGCACTCGCTGAGCGACGATGCCCTGATTCACGTGGCCTGGCGAGCAGGATTCTCTTCCTATCCGACCTGGTCAGCCTGGTATGCCAATCAAGGAATCACCTGGCACCCGCGCCGCGAGCTCGGCCACACGACCGACACATCGAGTGTCGCCATTGACCTGGCTTGCAGCGGCAGAGGAATCGTTCTCGGACAAGAGATGCTCGCGGAAACCGAGCTCGCCGCAGGCGACCTCGTCGCGCCGTTTCCGCATTGGATGCCCCTGCAGTACGACTACTGCCTCGTGCATACCGAGTCAAACAAACGCAACCGAACCGTCGGCGCGTTCATTGAGTGGCTGGTCCGCCGCTGAGCCGCTCCCATCGCTTCGTCTGCACGGTCACATGGCCCGCAATGTTCTGTGTGCGCGTAAAAATCATGTGCCGACCCACGATCTCGACATGTTGGGGGTAAATCGCCTCATCTTCACCAGGATAGAGCGCGCCCCTTGAATGATGAGTGACAGTCGATGTCTTTGGGTCAAACGACCAGGTTCCGTAATACGCGTAGTACGAGTCGAGCACCGCAGCTTTGAGTCGTACGGTGGATTCACTCGATTCGGGCGCGGGCCTGATTGACGGGACCTGGATCGAAGGCCGACCAGATCCTTCGATCTGAACAGCGAACCAACCCGACGCATCGTAGAGCAGAAGGCCGCGGCTGCCGCTGCCGTAGAAAGGATCAGCTTCGCGCCCGGCAGGCCCCTCGACATCGATGTCCACGAGGCGCCACGCGCCGATCAGGTCGTGTGGAATCATTCGTGGCGAGCGACTGGCATCGGCGGCACAAAGTGCGCTGACCGCCAATGCCGCCACCACGAGTGCGTACTGACCGCTGAGTTTCAAGGAGGTAACCTCGCGGCGGCGAGTCCTTCGACTGCAAGCCGACGGTTTGGATACGTGATGAGAACGCTCTCGAATGCGGCCGTTGCATCCGCCTGTTCTCCGTCCGCAAGCAGCAATTCGCCAAGGAGCTCCTCAAACGGTTTGGCGGACCAAGGGGGGCCGTATTCGAACTCCATTTGAGCCGTCGCAGCAATGGCCTCGCGTACTCGCACAATGCCGGCCGCACGTTGACCCTCGGCAAACTCGATCGCGCCGTCGAGCGCGGTCGCCAGAGCCCGCGCCTGTGCAAGGTCGCTCTCACTCAAGGCGTCGAACCAATTTCGGTTCTCGCCGGCCGGGACAACCCGGGCCGAGTCGATGCGGGCAGTAAGTTGCGCCAGCACAGCCCGCGCCCCCGCGACGTCACCGTTGCCTGCGGCGACGAGGCCGCGCGCAAAGTCGTGAACCGCGAAGTAGGTAATCGAAGTAATGCCGCTGCTATCGAGGGGCTTAGAAGCGTCGGGGTCGGGCGCACCGCGCGTCTCGACCAGCCATGTGGCCCGCGAAAAAGCGGCGCGAAGTCTGTTTTCCTTCGTCGGCCCATTAGCGACGTCGCTCGTGAGCGAATGGACGAGCGGTTCGGCAGCCGCGCGCTGATCTTTCTGCAGATAGGCATACTCGAGCCAGAGCAGCGAGTGATAAGCATGCTCACCTTGCGACTGAGCCACCCGCACCGAGGCCTCGTTTGCCGCAATTGCGTCGTCCCAGAGTCCCAGCGCGAAGAAGATATGAGACGTCATGTGCTGCGCGTGCGAGGCTGCGGGTGCAACCCGGGCGTATCGCCGCGCGGCCCTGAGGCCGAGTGGGGCATGTACCGGGTCATCATAGGCATGAATCAGATAATGCAGGGCTCCCGGGTGGCGCTTTTCGACCTCATAGACAGCCTCGGCCTCCGCAGCCGCTCGCATATAGATCCTGACGTCCCGCTTAGACGAGAGCCCCAGCAGCGACAGAGCGTACAACGTCCGCGCATCCAGATCCTTCGGGTACCGGCGTGAGAGCTCGCCGAGAGCGGTGCTGTACTCGGCATCCCGCTCGGTCTTGTCCCCAGGTCCGTACAGTTTCTCGAGGCTGGCAAGGTAAGCGCGTTCTCGCTCTGTTCGGCCGCGCGCGATGCGCTCCTCCGGCGTTGCGCCCAACCTGGCCATCGCAGCGAGTGCGGCAGCCGTGTCCTGCTCGTGCCACAGGGTATGGTTGTAGGTCAGCGCCTCGCCCCAGACAGCCATGGCGAATGAGGGATCGAGATCTTCGGCTCTCTGAAATTCGTGCCGCGCTGCCGAATATTCAAAGCTGTGCAGCAGAAGCAGCCCCCTCTGAAACGCCGGCTGGGCACGATGCGACCCGGAATTCGCAAAGTGCACTACCCCAAGCTGCCCCTGAACGAAATGCAGCTCGGAATGGTGCTCGGGAGCCGCCTCGCCCGCGGCCACTGATTGCACGGCGAAAGCGAAGGCAAGCGCGGCACCGACGCATCGGGTCAGGTGCCCCATTTATCCTCCTCGGTCCGGATCGATGTACCGGTACAGGCTCTATTATCAGGCACGAGTTCTATTAGGCCTCTATGGGGGGCACCCGTCACCACAGTTTTTCTTCACAACCACGTAGTTCTTCGCATCGAAAGACGGCGTCCCCACCGTTACGATCGCAGGTCAGGGATACCCGTCCGCGTGCGCCAGACCCACTCGAAGCCGGTAAACAGCCGTGACAGCCCTTTCGCACTATTCCGCGTTTGCTCTGGCACGGCGCGCCCTGTTTGGCTCGAAATGGCAGCGTGCCTGGCGCAAGCCTGACCCCCGACCTGCGTACGATGTGGTGATTGTCGGCGGCGGCGGGCACGGACTTGCCACCGCCTACTACCTCGCAGCGCGCCACGGAATTACCAAGGTCGCGGTGCTCGAGCGCGGCTACCTCGGTTCGGGCAACGTCGGCCGCAACACGACACTCGTGCGCTCGAACTACCAGATGCCCGGAAACACCGAGTTTTTCGAGCACTCGCTGAAGCTGTGGGAAGGGCTTTCCCACGAGCTCAACTTCAACGTGATGCTTTCACAGCGGGGCCAGCTCGTGCTCGCGCACGGTCCCGGGCAGCTCGACGTGTTGGCCCGCAAGGGCAACACAATGCGGCTCAATGGCATCGACTGCGAGCTGTTCGATCGCCCCGACGTGCAGCGGTTCCTGCCATTCCTCGACTACTCGAAGAGTTGCCGCTTCCCCATTTACGGCGGACTGTTCCAACCCCGAGCGGGCACGGTGCGCCATGATGCGGTCGCATGGGGCTACGCGCGCGCCGCGGACAGGCTGGGTGTGGACATCATAGAGAACTGCGAGGTGACCGGATTTCTGCGTGACGGCGCTGCCGTAAACGGCGTCGAAACCAGCCGCGGCCGAATCCACGCCGGACGCACCCTGATTTCGGTCGCCGGCCACTCCTCCCACCTCGCGCGCTTGGTCGGGCTGCGGCTGCCGATCGAGAGCCATTTGCTACAGGCGTTTGTCACCGAGCCGATCAAGCCGTTCCTCGATTGCGTGCTGTCGTTCGGCGCCGAGCTCTTTTACATCTCGCAATCCGACAAGGGCGGCATGGTATTCGGCGGCCACATCGACGGCTTCAACTCCTACACGCAGCGCGGACAATTTCCCAAAGTGCGCACGGTCGCAGAGTGCGCCGTAGCACTGATTCCAGGGATGTCGCGCCTGCGCCTGCTACGTCATTGGGCCGGCATCCAGGACATGACTCCGGACGGCAGTCCCTTCATGGGTCGGACCCCTCTCAGAAACCTCTACTTCAATGGCGGTTGGTGTTACCAAGGTTTCAAGGCGACGCCGGCTGCAGGCTGGTGCATGGCACATGCCCTCGCTCATGACGAAGAGCACCCGTTCATCCGCCACCTCGCTCTCGATCGCTTCGAGCGCGGCAACGGCTCCGATGAATACGGACTGGGCCTTTGGACCTACAAGCAGTAGCCCATGTTAAGGATCCCCTGTCCTCACTGTGGCTTGCGCGACTACACCGAGTTCCGGTATGCGGGCGATGCGACCAAGCCGCGCCCCGCACACGGAACCGGGGAGCAGCGAGCCTGGTACGAATACGTGTTTGTGTTCGACAATCCGAAGGGCCCGCACCTGGAATATTGGCAGCACGTCGAAGGCTGCCGGCAGTGGCTCGTGTTGGAGCGTGATACGTCAACCAACACGGTCGGGCAGAGTTGGCTTGCGCGTCAAGGAGCCAAGCCGTGAGCGCCGGCGGCGCGCGGGCTGGCGGCGCTCCTCCCGCAGACGTACGTGCTGACGCGGTCGTACGTACTCCTGTAAGCGGAGTGCGCCTTTCCACGGGCGGCCGAATCAATCGAGCGCAGCCGCTTGCGTTCCTCTTTGAGGGGCGCGCGTTAGCAGGTTACGAAGGCGACACGCTTGCCTCAGCACTGCTCGCCAATGGCGTGCGCCTGATCGGCCGTAGCTTCAAATATCACCGGCCGCGCGGATTCCTGGCCTCTGGAGTCGAGGAGCCGAACGGACTGCTGACATTGGGCACCGGCGCCCGCCGCACGCCAAACGTCCCTGCGACGACAACGGAACTCTACGACGGGTTGATCTGCGAGCGCCAAAACGGTTGGCCGTCGGTTGACTTCGATCTCATGTCGATCAACGGTCTACTCACGTCGCTTTTTGAGGCCGGCTTCTATTACAAGACCTTTATGGGACCGCGCCGAGGCTCGTGGATGTTCTACGAACCGTTCATTCGGCGCGCCGCGGGTCTCGGCCGCGCCACCCATTCAGTGGACCCGGACCGCTACGAGACGGGTCACGCGTTCACGGACATCCTGGTCATTGGCTCGGGTCCCGCCGGGCTCGCAGCAGCGCGAGCCGCAGGACGCTCGGGGTGCCGGGTCACGCTCGTCGAGCAGGACTTCCTGCTCGGCGGCAGCCTCCTCGCGGCGCCGGCCAATGGGCCCGATGAAGATTTGCGCCGCTCACTCGAGGCCGAAGTTGTTTCGTTGCCGAACGTGACGATATTTCGGCGAACTACAGTGGTAGGCCTTTACGACGGGCAAACAGCCGTGTTGGTAGAGCGTCACGATCATGAGCGCCCCGACCCCGCGAAAGGCGCAGCGCGCGAGGTTGTCATCACGTTGCGTGCTCGCGCAATCATCCACGCCGAAGGTGCGATCGAGCGTCCACTGGTATTCGGCGATAACGACCGCCCCGGCGTGATGCTCGCAAGCGCCGTCCGCACTTATCTGAACCGGTACTCGCTCGCCCTCGGTCGCCGGATTCTGATCGCGACCAACAATGACTCCGCATGGGTGACCGCGATCGATCTCGCCACCGCGGGCGCCCGCGTTACGCTCGCCGATGAACGGCCGACGATCCACGCCTCGTTGGAAGAGACGGCGCGCCGAGCCGGCATCGATGTTCGCGTCGCAACGCATCTCGTTCGTGCACACGGCGGTCGCGCCGTGCAGGCAGCCGAGCTGCGCGCCCTTGATGCATCGACCACGCAGCGCATCGATTGCGACCTGATCGGGATGTCAGCCGGGTGGTCGCCGACGGTCCATCTGACTTCTCATACCGGAGTGCGCCCCGTCTACGACGGCGGCATCCGCGCGATGGTGCCTGGCCCCTGGCCACCTGGCGTCACAGGAGCCGGCGCAGTCACAGGGGCCGGCGTCGTCGCAAGTCGCACGCGTAGCGATCCACTTGCCGACGGCCACGCCGCCGGCACGGCCGCAGCCCAGTGGGTCGGGGCCCTGGGCAACACCGGTGAGCCAGTGATCGCGACGGATGTAACCTGGACGGAGTGTTGGGCGAAGCCCGCGCAAAACCGAGCGAAGGCCCACGGCAAGGCCTTTGTCGATTTCCAGAATGACGTGACCACCGACGACGTCGTGCTAGCGCATGAAGAAGGCTACGAGTCACTGGAGCATCTGAAGCGCTACACGACTCTGGGCATGGGAACTGACCAGGGCAAGACGAGTAACTTCGCGGCCGCACAGTTGATGAGCGAGTTGCGCGACATCGACGTATCCAACGCCGGCGCCACTACCTATAGGCCACCCTACACGCCGGTGTCGGTCGGCGCACTGGCCGGTCGGCACATCGACGCACACTTTCGACCGACACGCCGCACGCCGATGCATGACTGGCATCTGGCAAACGGGGTGACCATGATTGATGCCGGCCCCTGGGTTCGCCCGTGGTTCTACGCATGGGCTGGCCGCGATGTTGCCACGGCCTATGTAGCCGAAATGAACCTGGTGCGCACCGGGGTCGGAATTTCAGACATCTCCTCGCTCGGTAAGATCGAGCTGCAAGGCCCCGATGTAGCCGAGTTTCTCGACCGCATCTACGTCAATAACTTTGCCAGCCTCCCTGTCGGGAAGGGCCGCTACGGAGTAATGCTCAACGACGACGGCATTGTGCTCGACGATGGCACGACTGCGCGTTTCTCGGAGTCCACCTACTTCATGACGACTACAACCGCGCAGGCGGGCGAGGTCATGTCGCGGCTCGAATTCCTTCTGCAGACGGCGTGGACCAACCTACGTGTGCAGGTCGTGTCGGTCACAGACAGGTGGGCCGGTATGTCGATCGCGGGCCCGCTGTCGCGAAAGGCTCTGATGCTCGCGCTTCCTGACATCGACTTGTCGAACGAAGCGCTGGCGCATATGGGTGTCTGCGAGCACGAAATCGACGGCATGCCTGTACGGGTGCTGCGGCTCAGTTTTTCAGGCGAGCTCGCCTACGAGGTGTACGTACCGGCCGATCGCGGCACGGCCATGTGGGAGAGCATTCTCGAGCGCGCCTCGCCACTGGGCATCCGGCCCTACGGTCTCGAAGCGCTCGCCTCGCTGCGCATAGAGAAGGGGCACGTCGCGGGTCTCGAGCTCGATCACCGTACTACGCTGGAAGACCTTGGGCTCGGCAAGCTCGCCTCGCGAAAAAAAGCATTCGTGGGCCGCGAGCTTCGCGAGCGTGAGGAACTGCAGTCGCCGGACCGATGGAGCCTCATTGGCCTCGAGTGCCTTGATCCGGGCGCTCGGCTGCGCGGCGGCGCAATCCTTTTTTCCAAAGACGATCCGATTGAGGGCCACGGGCGCGGCTATATCACCTCGGTCACGTGGTCGACGGTCCTCCAGAAGACAATCGCGCTCGCGCTCTACAGTGGCGGCCTACAACACGAGGGGCAGGAAATCGTCTGCGCCTATCCACTGCGAAACGAACGGGTTCGCGCCCGTATCGTGTCGCCGATATTCATCGACCCGAGCGGGGAGCGCTTGCGTGCTTAAGTCACGATCAGCACTCGAAAACTACCGGGCGCAGCCCGGTGTCGACGGCGCCAACGGAAACCGGGCGCTACGGCTGGGTGAGGTTACCGACACACGCCTCGTCCAAATCGGCATTTACCCCGGCGGCACGACGCGTGTCGCCGCAGCGGTATTACCAATCCTAGGTGGACCGTTACCTGACTCAACGGTTTGTGCCGCGGTAACGGTCGATCATCGAATCATGCGCATTGCATCGGATCAATATTGGGTGGTAGGTGGCGACTCCGGGCTCGAGAAACAACTGCGCTCCGCAATCCCTACCGATGCCGGCTGTGTGACTTCACTCGACGCGGCACGGACCCGTCTGTTGTTGGAAGGACGAGCTGTTCGAGCCCTACTCGGCCGACTTGCACCCATCGACCTCGATCCGCTGGTGTTCCCTGTAAATGCCTTCGCCCAGACCGGCATCCACCACGTCCCCGTGCTCATTCTCAGATCGAGCGAAGACCGCTACGAGTTGTTCGCACTCCGCACCTTCGCGGCGTCGACCTGGGACGTGCTGCTCGATGCCGCGCGTTTGTTTGGCTACGACATTGTATTGCCAGAGAAAATCACATGAAGACACACACACGAGTCGCAGTCATCGGTGGCGGCGTCGTTGGCTGCAGCGTGCTATATCACCTCACAAAGGCCGGTTGGACTGACGTCGTGCTGATCGAGCGCGATCAGTTGACGTCAGGATCAACCTGGCACGCGGCAGGTGGGTTTCACACATTGAACGGCGATCCCAACGTCGCAAAGCTGCAGGGTTACACCATCGGTCTGTATGACGAGCTCGAGCGGATCACGGGCCAATCCTGCGGCCTGCACCGTTCGGGCGGACTGTTGCTCGCGGACACTCCCGAGCGCATGGAATGGCTGAAGATGGCTCACGCGCGCGCACGCTATCTTGGCCTCGAGACCTCACTCCTCACTCCAAGCGAGGCCAAACAGCTCCTGCCGCTGATCGAGGACAAGTACTTCGTCGGTGCGATGCTCGATGCCGCCGACGGCAACCTCGATCCGTACGGGACAACGCACGCATACGCCAAAGCGGCGAAGCTCTCCGGTGCGCAGATCTACCTCAAAACACCGGTGACTGCCCTTGCGCGTCGGCCAAATCGCACCTGGGACGTCGTGACAACAGAAGGGACTATCAACGCAGAGCACGTAGTCAACGCCGGTGGACTCTGGGCGCGCGAGATCGGGCGTATGGTCGGCATCGAGCTACCCGTTCTCGCGATGGAGCACATGTACCTGGTCACCGACGACATGCCGGAGGTTATCGAATTCAATCGCGAGCGCGGTCACGAGCTGCCTCATGCGATCGACTTCGAGGCGGAAATTTACATGCGCCAGGAGCGCAACGGCATCGTTTTGGGCACTTATGAGCGCGCCTGCGTACCGTGGAGCCCAAAGACGACCCCGTGGGACTTTGGAGCGCAGCTGCTCGAGCCGGACCTCGACCGCATTGCACCCTCTCTCGAGATCGGGTACCAACATTTTCCGGCTATGGCGAATGCGGGCATCCGTCGTGTTGTCAACGGACCCTTCACGTTCTCGCCGGATGGCAATCCCCTGGTCGGTCCCGTTCAGGGGCTGCCCGGATTCTGGTGCGCTTGCGCAGTCATGGCGGGGTTCAGCCAGGGCGGTGGCGTCGGGCTCGCACTGTCGCAGTGGATGGTCAACGGTGACCCCGGCTTCGACGTCTGGGCCATGGACGTTGCGCGCTACGGCGCCTGGGCCACTCGCAGCTACACGAACGAAAAAGTCCGCGAGAATTACTCCCGGCGGTTCTCGATTCGATTCCCGAACGAAGAGCTACCGGCAGCACGCCCGCAGCAGACGACAGCACTCTACGATGTCATGCTCGCAGCGGGTGCCGTCATGGGCGACAGCTGGGGCCTCGAGACACCGCTGTGGTTCGCTCCACCCGGGGTCGAGCCTCGGGACATAGTGTCCTTCCATCGCTCCAATGACTTCCCGCACGTCAAGGCGGAATGCCTCGGGGTTCGTAATGCGGTTGGCGTGACCGAGATCGCCAACTTCGCCAAGTACGAAATCTCCGGCCCGGGTGCTGAAGCCTTTCTGTCGCGGTTGATGACCAATCGGATGCCCAAGATAGGCCGAATCGTGCTGACGCCGATGCTCAACACGGTCGGGAAGTTGATCGGCGACTTCACAATCGCCCGCGCCGCGCCCGAACGATTCCTGATCTGGGGATCGTCGCAGGCACAGATCTATCACATGCGCTGGTTTGAGACGCACCAACCGGAAGACGGCTCGGTGCGTATACACCGCTTCGACATGGGGCTCGTCGGTCTCTCAATTGCCGGCCCACGCGCGCGCGAGCTGCTGGCACGCCTCACGGACGAAGATGTCTCCGCCAACGCGTTCCGCTTCCTGGATCATCGCTCGATGGAGGTTGCTAACACCCCCGCCCTCGTCAATCGCGTGACTTATACCGGCGACCTGGGATACGAGATCTGGGTTACGCCGGAATACCAACGCCGCCTCTACGACCGAATCCTTGCGGCCGGCCAGGACCTCGGGCTCGTCCATTTTGGAATGCGAGCCCTCTTGTCGCTGCGCCTCGAAAAGAACTTCCCAACCTGGTACCGCGAGCTCAGACCGATCTACGGCGCCTTTGAGGCGGGTATGGATCGCTTCGTCGACCTCGGTAAACCCGACTTCATCGGCCGTGACGCGGCCGTTGCGGAAAAGGCAACCGGCGGCACGCTCAAGCGCGTCAGCCTTGTCGTCGACGCCCACGACGCGGACGTACTAGGTGACGAGCCGATCTGGTACGACGGGAAGGTGATCGGCTGGGTCACCTCCGGTGGCTACGGCCACTACGTCGATCGGTCGCTTTCACAAGGTTACATTCCCGCAGCTGCGGCCAAAGACTTGCGGCCGGGCGCATTTGAGATCGAGATCCTGGGAGACCGGCGCAAAGCATCCATCCTCAGCGAGCCCCTGTTTGACCCTGAGGGCGTGCGGATGCGGATGTAGGGGGTAATCTATGAGCGAGCAAGATCGTGAAGGTGCGCGCCGGACACGGCGCAGACCGCCAACAGTATCCACTTCGACCGGGGATAACCGGAGCCGGCACTACCGGACCCTTAGAAATCCGTTTGAACCGTGGCGCGTGTTCTCGGACGACCGTGTCGAGGCTCTGCACAATGCGGCGCTCGCCATTCTCGAGGAACAAGGCCTCAAGGTTCTATCTGCGGACGCCCGCACGCGCTATCGCTTGGGCGGAGCAACGGTCGATGATGCTACTGAGACCGTGCGCATTGACCGCGGTCTCGTCGCTCAGTCCCTAGCGCACGCGCCCCGCAAGATTAAGCTCCACTCGCGCAACCCTGCGCGCCATGTCGCCCTCGAAGGGACGTCGCTGGCCTTCGCGCCAGTCTCCGGTCCGCCGCATGTAATCGACTCTGACGGTCAGCGCCGCATCGGAACTCTCGCCGACTACGCGAATGGTGTGCGTCTCTGCCAGGCCTTCGAAGTGATCCACATACTCGGCGCCGTCACCGAGCCACAGGACATTGCAGTGGAGTGCCGGCAGCTCGAGATGCTGCACGCGCAACTGACACTGTCTGACAAGATCCCACATACGTACTGCCGCGGGCACGCCCAGGTCGCGGACTGCCTCGAGCAGGTGCGGATTGCCTACGGCCTGTCAGAGCAGGCGTTTCGCGATACGCCCTGCACTTACACCATTATCAACACGAACTCGCCGCGCGTGCTGGATGTGCCGATGGCCGACGGCATCGTTGATTTCGCGCTCGCCGGCCAAGTGCAAATGATCACGCCGTTTACGCTCGCCGGTGCGATGGCTCCGGTCACGATCGCCGGCGCTCTTACGCTCGCCCACGCGGAAATGCTCGGCGGCCTCGTCCTTGCACAGATTACCCGGCCAGGTGCGCCGGTTGTCTACGGCAGCTTCACATCCAATGTCGATATGAAGTCAGGATCGCCGGCGTTCGGCACACCCGAGTACCTCAAGGCGCAAGTCGGGGCCGGTCAGATGGCGCGCTTCGTGGGCCTGCCCTGGCGATCGTCAAATGCCACCGCCTCAAACGCCCCTGACGCGCAGGGGGCGTACGAGTCGCAGATGAGCCTGTGGGGCGTGGTCTGCGGTGGTGCCAACTTCGTGCTGCACGCGGCTGGCTGGCTGGAGGGCGGATTATCGGCAAGCTTCGAGAAGTTCATCCTGGACATCGAGCAGTTGCAGATGGTCGCGGAGATCCTGCGGCCCGTCGGGGCAACGGACGAAGATTTTGCGCTCGACGCAGTCGCCGAGGCAGGCCCGGGTGGCCACTTCTTTGCGACCCAACACACCATGGCGCGCTACAGGGACGCCTTCTACTCGCCACTCGTCTCCGACTGGCGCAACTACGGCTCATGGAGCGACGACGGGAAAAAGACAGCAACGGAGCGGGCAACGGCAATCTGGCGTTCAACTCTCGAGACATTCACCCCGCCGCCGCTTGACGCAGCGATCGCGGAGGCCCTCGACGCATTCCGACGACGGCGTATCGAGGAAGGAGGTTCGCCTCCGGCGGGCTAAAAGGTTATGCGCCGGGGCTGGAAGTTGAGCCCTTGCTGGAAACCTTCGGTGCTCCATTCCTGACGAATCGCGCGACATAGTCGTCGGCAGGATGTTCGAGGATCGTTGCCGGCGCGCCCACCTGCACGACCCGGCCGTCCTTCATCACGGCCACCCGGGCACCGATCCGTACCGCCTCATCCAGGTCGTGGGTCACGAAGACAATGGTCTTTTTCAAGTTTCGCTGCAGGTCCAACAGCAGATCCTGCATCTCCAGCCGGATGACCGGATCGAGCGCGCTGAAGGCCTCATCCATCAATATGACAGCCGGATCGGCTGCCAATGCCCGCGCCAGCCCAACACGCTGTCGCATGCCGCCAGAGAGCTCTGCGGGATATCTCGCTTCGTAGCCTTTGAGCCCCACGGTCTCGATCCAGCGCATGGCTTTGGGATACGCCCCACTGCGGTGCTCCCCTCGGGTGGTCAGTCCGAATGCGACGTTTTGCAACACCGTACGGTGGGGTAACAAGCCAAATCCCTGAAAAACCATGCTGACGGAATGGCGCCGGAACGCGCGCAGGGCGGCCGCGTCGAAACTCATGATGTCCTCGCCCTCGAACAGGATCGCGCCGCAGGACGGATCAATGAGGCGATTCAGGTGGCGCACCAGGGTCGACTTGCCGGAGCCAGACAGTCCCATGAGCACGAAAATCTCGCCGTTCGGGATCTCGAGGCTGACATCGTGAAGACCCAGGCCGCAACCGGTGCGGGCGAGGATATCCAACTTGGCAACCCCCTGGCGCGCGAGCGCCAGTCCAGCCGCCTCGTTGCGGCCGAATACCTTGGTGACGTTGCGTATCTCGATTCTAGCCATGCTTGCCCGGGGTTGTGGCGCCCGCACCGCGCGCGCCATATCCCTGTGTGATGCGGTCGAGAACCACCGCGAGGATAACAATACCGATCCCGGCCTCCAATCCCTGGCCCACATCGAGTGACTGGATGCCATTCAACACCTGCTCACCCAGGCCCCGGGCGCCTATCATGGAGGCGACGACGACCATGGACAGAGCCAGCATGATGGTTTGGTTGATGCCAGCCATGATGCTCGGGCGCGCCAGCGGCAGCTCCACGGTCAGCAACATTTGCGCGGGCGTGACGCCGAAGGCCGTGGCGGCTTCCGTGATCTCCGCGGGCACCTGCTCTATACCCAGGGCAGTCAGGCGGATCATGGGCGGAATGGCATATATGACAGTAGCGAGAATGGCGGGCACCTTTCCCAGACCGAACAACATCAGCGCCGGTATCAGATAAACGAAACTCGGCATGGTCTGCATGACATCCAGGGTGGGGAAGATCACCGCCCTCGAACCACGAGATTTGGCGGCGAGAATGCCGACCGGCAGACCGCCAACGAGCGCCAGCACGCTGGCGATGAGCATCAGAGTCAGTGTCTGCAGCATGAGACCCCAAAGGCCTAACATGCCGACGACCAACAGCAGGGCACCGACCGTGACGGTGAGGACCACGCGGCGTGAGCCCAGCCAGGCCAGGGCCATGAACAAAGCGATGAGCAGCCACCATGGGATCAGGGCGAACCCGTTGTCGAGAAACACGATCAAGCCCAGGGCCGCGTGCGAGGCGGCGCGGAAGGCGGCCCCGTTTTTGGCAACGATCGCGGCCACGGCATCGTTGACGGGACGGCGAATGGAGATGGTGAAACGCGGCGGGAACAGGGACGCCGGCGTAGCGTCAGCCGCCGCATCGGCACCATCTGGGTGCATTGCCGACGATACCGACAACCCTTTGTCGATGCGAGCAGCCAGGTCAACACCGACCCACGGATGCCACATGTCGGGCTTCGCCCGCAGAAAGGCGAGCGCCTGGGTTTTCGCATCGCGCTGCATCTGCGCCATGGTGGCAAGATTGGCGTTCAACTCGGATAGCGGGAAGGTCGCCTTCCCCAATACGGCGACGATCTCGGGGGCCGCGGCGGCGAAGACACTGGACACGCCGTAGACAATGACCGAAGGCGTCGAAGCGCAGCCGCGGTGATTGTGGCCTTGGCTTGCGATCATCTCCTTCCAGCAGTCGGGTGTATACGGCGGCTCGACGAGCGGGATCAGCCGCAGCCTGCCGGCAATGGCGCTCGGCGACCAGTAGTAAAACAGGATCGGCCGGCCCTGTAGATACGCCGATACTATGTCCGCATCCATGGCGGGGCCGGTGCCAGGGCGAAAATTGACATAGCGGCCCATGAGACCGTACGCCTCCAGCTTGCTGGTATTTTCCGGCTCGCAGGTCCACCCCGAAGGGCAGTTCAGGAAGCGGCCGCGATCCGGTTGCTCGGGATCCTTGAACAACGCGACGTACTTCGGGTCGGCGAGCTGCCCTACGCTGACGAGGTCGGGAGCGGCAGGCCGGATGTGCCGCGCGGGGTCGCCTTTCACCACATATTCAGGAACAGCCCAGCCCTCCGTAGGGTCCGTGAAAGTGTTACCAATGGCACGGACAGTGCCGGCGGCGGCCGCCTTCTTCCAGACTTCACTGCGGTTGATCCACTCCTCGGCGACGATTTGCACATCGTCGTTGGACAACGCCTGCTCGAATGTGATGGTGTTTCCGGGAATGGTCTCGGTGCGGCAGCCGAAACCGCGCGTCAGGATCTCCTGCATGACGGCGGTGATGAATTCACCGCTTTCCCAGTTGAGACCCGCGAAAACAACCGGGCGCCCGGAGGCACAATACTCCGCGCGCGCTGGGGAGCTCCATGCTGGCAGCAGGAGCAGTACCAATGAGAATGCGATAGCGCGCATGAGCCCCGAGAGTACACCAACCAAGATCCGGCCGGCAGCCCAAGACTGAAGCCGTGAATTCGGGCGGGGGCGGGTCCCTGTAAAGGAATCCCTGATCGCAGTCCGCCCTGGCTCCCCTGTGTCCCGGTCAATGAGTCGGCAGGCCGTGCGCTCGGGGCGTAGGGCCGCTGTGAGTTAGGTCTCACCTAACACGTGCTCTCTACGCAACAGATCGCCCGTTAAGTGAGTTTGGCGTCACAAATAACACCGAAAGACGATGCAGCGCGCAATGACGTCTGGCGAACGCTGAGCGGTGCCTGTAACGTCCATTTTCAGACGCTACTTTCGGCACATCGTTCACATTTTAGAACGGGCGCGCCACGACCGGCAGGCTCCAACAAGTTGTGTTCGTAAGTGGGTGGCCTCTTGAAAAAGAGGCCGGTGTAATTCCTGCAGCAAGGGTTCATTACTTATGCAAATTGGCTATGAAAAGACGTGCCGCGTGGCCGTCTGTGTGGCAGCAATCCTGGGCGCTGCGAGCACCGCGCGGGCGGACATCGCAACGACGGTCAGCGGCTTCGGTACTGTCGGTGGTAGTTTCACCAGCGATGAAAACTACACGTTCCGGCATGACGCGAGTGAATTCGCCGGCGCCTCGAACCAGTTCGACGTCGCGCTCGAATCGCGCTTGGGTCTGCAAGCGAAGTTCGATTTCGGCAGCGGTCTGTCAGTTACCGCACAGGAGGTGCTGCGGCGCCGGGCCAACTCGGACTTCGACCCGGGCATGGAATGGCTGTACGCCCAGTACTCGCCTAACTCGCAGTGGCAGGTGCGCCTCGGGCGCGTGGTGCTGGCGACGTTCCTGTATTCGGACTCGCGCCAGGTCGGCTTTGCCGCTCCGTGGTTCCGCTCGCCAGTGGAAGTCTATTCCCAGCTGCCTTTCAACTACGTGGATGGTGGACAGGTGGCCTGGCAGAAACCTCTTGGCCAATTCGTAGTCGCTCTGCAGGCCAGCTATGGGAGCACGTCGGGAGTATTTGAGGCTGGCCCCCTGACGATCAAATCGAACTCCAAGGATATTCTCAATGTGGCGGCGTCGGTGGCTTACAAAGACCTTCTGCTGCGGGTTGCACAGACAAGTCTCAACGTTCCGACTTCACTGCCTCTGAGCGCCGACACTTCCGTGAATTATCAGTTGCACGAGACATTTTTGGCGGTGGGAGGTCAGTACGATAATGGCAGAGCCGTCGTGATCGGCGAGTGGGCAAAGACCAAGCAGAATAACGCTCCCCTGTTGAATGAACCGTTGGCCGCGTCATCTCAGTGGTATACGGCCGCCGGCTGGCGCTTCGGCAAGTTCCTGCCTCTGGTCACCTACGGGAACGTCAAGGAAGAACAGAGTTTGCTGTACACCCCGAGCCGGTTCGGCTCGTGGTCCGGAACTTTACGCTACGACGTGAAAACCAGCGTGGCGTTGAAGGCGGAGATCTCGCGTGCTCGGGCCGGCAATAACACGTACTGGGTCACACCCAATACCGCCTCGGACAAGCAGGTCAATGTGTACAGCGTCGGCGTGGACTTTGTGTTTTAAGGAGCCTGACATGAGCAAACATCGCATGTATTTGCGCATTTCGGGCGCGATCCTCGGCCTCTCCCTGGCGGTAAACGCGGTAGCCGGAGACATCGTAGTCATCATGGCACGCAGCGCTGAGCCCGTGACGAAGGAGCAGGTCGCGAACATCTATCTCGGCCGCAGCTTCGACTATAAGCCCCTGGACCTGCCTGAGGGGACCGGCCTGCACGACACTTTCTACAAGCGGGCGACCGATCGCGACTACTCACAGGTGAAGGCATTGTGGGCGCGGCTCATGTTCACCGGCCATGCGCAACCGCCAAAGGTGCTGGCAGACGCCGCCGCGGTGAAGAAGGCGATAGCCGCTGACCCCAAGTCGGTAGGGTACATCGACAGCGACGACCTCGACCCCAGCGTCAAGGTCGTGCTGACCCTCAATTAAGGGTCCAGCCGCTGGCCGATGGCTATGAGTGCCGGATGTCGGTTGCATGTGAGGTGAAGTCGCAGTGAACGTAGCACGGCATCTTGGGGCGCTTGTTCTGCTGACATCCGGCGCAGTTGCATGGGCGCAGGACGGAGTCGAAATCGACTTTCATCCCACTGACGTCCAGATCAAAGAGATGCAGCAATCGTGCGCCGTCAGTGATACGGGCATGCTGGCTCTCGGTGAGAAGGTGAGCGCAGCCGTTGCCGACTGGAGGAAGGCAACGGCTGCAAGCGCTCCGGCAGTGGCGCTGAAACAGTTGGATGGGTTCTTCGAGCGTGTCAGGAATGACGGCGGTCTCTCGGGGCGCAAGGCTATGTACGTGCTCTGCATCGAGAAGGCCCTGCGACAGTTCGTCGATTCGCAACGTGATCGGCCGCAACCTGTGGAAGGTTCCGGAAGCAGCAGTCCCTTGCGCCGCTCAACCTTTGCCTCCGAAGAAGACATCTGGCACAGCGGCTGTCAGCAGGCCGAGAGCGACGCAGTGTCCAGGCTTCAGCCGCGGTGTGGCGACCGCACACTCGTTGTGGTCAGCAGCGAATGTGCACAGCTCACCGGAAGTGTTCGCATTTACACCGCTGAGATAAACGCTGAGTGTCGAGGCAGGTAGGAGCGTGGAGAAACGTCTGCAGATCAGAACTTCAGGCGCGCTCCGACACTGTAACGCGGCCCGTTCTCGTAGAACCCGACCGGTATTCCATCGGCGGTGTGCTGGTAAATGACCTCGTTGGTGATGTTGACAGCGGTCGCATAGAGCGACACTTCGCTCGTCACGTTCCAGCTTGCCGCGGCATCGAGCTGGTGATACGCATCCGTGACGAGCTGGGAGCCCATGGTGAGTGCGCCGAAGGCTTCCGAGCGGTAGTTATAGGACAATCGGACGCTGAAGCGCGGGTTCTCGAAATACAGCGATGTGTTGAGCTGATGGCGGGAATTGCCTTGTAGCTGCAGTTTGGCCTGACCGGGGATTGGGTCAACGGATGCGTCGGTGAACGTGTAGTTCGTAACGATGCCTAATCCGGCGACCAGCGCCTGCTGCCATTGCAGCTCGACGCCCTGAATTTTCGCGCCGTTGTCGCTGTTGAACGGCCGGGTGACATCCAGCGTGCGGCCCTCGATGACTTCCGAATCGGTGCGGTTATAGATGAACGTGTTCAGACTTTTCCAGAAGTATGTGCCAGACAGGAGTGAGGCATCGGCAAAGTACCACTCCGAGCCGATCTCGAACTGCTTCGCCTGGATTGGATTCAGGTATGGATTGCCCGCGGACGCGCTGCCGGTCGTCGCGTTGATCGCGATATTCGAGCTCAGATTCTGGAACGTATCGCGCGCCATCGCCTTCGAGGCGGATCCGCGCAGAAGCAGGTCATCTGTCAGCTTGTATACGACGTTCACGCTCGGCAACACGTCGTTGTAAGAACGCGAGACCATTCCCAACGTGCTGCCGACGTAGGCTGTCGAGTCCTGAAGCGTATGCACCACGCGCAGACCCAGATTGCCGCGCAAGGATCCGGCTTCGAAGTTGAGTTTTCCATACCAGGCGCTGATGCGCTCCTGGATCCTGTAGTAGGCGAGCGGGTCCACCGCATACTGCAGATTGAGCAGCGGATTGATGACTTTCTGAGCAAGCCCACCGTCGATCAAGGCATAACGGGTGAGCGAGCCCGAGGTAGCCGCCTGCTGGCTCAGGGCGGGGGTCGTGCCCGTGGACACCTGGTCCATGGAGATCGCATTCAGCGCGGCGTAATTGGGGTTGCTGGTGCTCACCGAACCGATCAGGCGATCGTTCTCAACCGTGTCGTCGCGGTATTTGAGGCCCGTCTTGAACGCCTTCAGGAAACCTTTGCCGAGGTCGAACTCGATGTCTGCCTGGCCGTAACTTTCGTCCTCTTTCATCGTGCGTATCCAGTCGCGCTCGTTGGCCGGCACGAAGTGCAGCGCCGCTGCGTCGGTCGGACTGAGATCCAGGTAGCTGATGTCGATTTGCCGGGGACCCAGACTCAGGCTCTCGCGCGTATTCCCTTGGAACCAGTAGTTCTGGTCATGGTTGCTGCCGCCTTTGGCGTGCGTGGTACCCGCCTGCCCATGCGCCCGCCAGCCTTCGCCCTCGAAGGATGCATCAAGGTCGGTCAGGCGTGATTTGACGAACGCCTGCCGATAGATCGCCTCGATGGCGGCTCCAGGGTCGTTGCCGGTGCCGAACGTACCGCCAACCAGCGCCTGATGACCATCGCTGGTCTGAATGAAGGTGGGATTGACGACCGTCGTGCTCGCGGGCAGCAGGTACCCTCCGGGCAGGAACAGGTAGTTCTCGTTGTGATTGTCCATGTTCATGTCGGAGTTGACGAAGTTGAGCGCGATGTCCCAGGCATGGGTGGGCTGCCACTGTAGAGTCACATTTTCGGTGGTGCGCTTGCGTTCCTGCTGAAAGATGGCAGAGCCTCCGCCCCATAGAGCGTAGACGTCCTTGGTCAGCTTGCCGTTCTCGTCGGTGATGTTCCAAAGTGTGTTGTCCGTAAATCCCTCGAGGCCGTCGCGCCGCATGTGCCGCTTCTGATAGCTGATGGAAGCGAGCGCGCCGAACACGCGATCGCTGTCATGCCAGCTGAAGAGACCCGAGGCCTGCGGATCGGCCTTACGCGGCAACTCGCTGTACAGCGCTTCGGCGGAGGCCTGTATCGTAAACGGCCGCAGATCCATGGGACGGCGCGTGCGCACATTCACGAGGCCACCGATGCTGCCTTCATCCATGTCCGCCTCGGGACTCTTGTACACCTCGAGCGAAGAGACCAACTCCGATGCCAGGATGTCGTAGTTGAATCCGCGGCTCGGATTATCGTTCGCCCACCAGTACGCGGAAGCCATGTTCTGACCGTTCATCAGCGTACGGTTCATCGTGTTGTCCGTACCGCGCACAAAGATGTCGCGGCCTTCTCCCCAGATACGGTCAACGGAGATGCCCGGTATGCGTTGCAGGGTGTCGGCAACGTTCTTATCGGGGAACTTGCCGATATCCTCCGCGGTGATGGCGTCCACGACGGCGTCGGTCCGGCGCTTGGTATCGAGCGACTCTCGCAGGCTATTGCGAATTCCGGTGACGAGGACTTCCTCGAGCTTCGTGGGCACGCCCTGGGTGTCCTGAGCCCCGGCCCGGGGGCCGATGCTCAGCATCGCCAGCGCAGTCGCCGAACAACACAGCAGAGAATGGCGGTTATTCATCGATGCGTCCTTGTCAGAGGGTGAAGACTGCCGTGCCTGAGGCTCTTTGGAGCCCTGACGCGCGATCGGGCTGACGACTATGGTGTTGGCATTAAGCCGCTGCCAGGTCAGGCCAGTGTTATCCAGGATCTGATCGAGAACCTGTTCGCGCGTGTAGGTGCCGGAGATGCGCGCGACCGTCCTTCCGTCGCCGTCATCGGAAAAATATACGACCTGCTCCCCGGTTAGCCGTGCGAACGCTCGCAGGGCTCCCGCGAACGACTGCGCGCTGATTTCGAAGCGCTCCTTGTGAAGTTCGGCAGGGTCGTCCGCCCATGCCTGCTGCGCGCAAACGATATTTGCGACGGCTGACACCAGCAACGCACTCCGAGTTGGTAGTGTGTCAGTCATCGCTCGGCTCCGTCCACGTCACTCTGGCTGGCACCTGCTTCGAGTACCCACCCGCGTGCGTCCTCGCGCACGCGAACGTCGGTGTGAGTACGCAGAAATTCTATGAACGTAGGCTGGTCCGTGGCGTTGAAGACTCCGGAGATGCGTTTGACTGCCAGAACGTCGCCGTTGATTCGTATGATCCTATCGTTGTAGCGCGCGAACTCGGTTGCGACATCCCTAAGAGTCGCTCTCTCGAAGAACAGCCTGCGCTCGGTCCACGCGGTGGCCCTGGCGGTGTCGGCCGCTGCAACACGCAGCGGCGGCCGGTGCTTAGTGACTATGGCCTGCTCACCTCGGGCGAGCTCTATCTGATGATCGAGAGGTGGATTGAAGCGGCCTGCATCGCGGGGAGGGATATCCGGCATGCTGGTGACCCGTACGCGCCCCTCCAGCACGGTGACCACAGTGCTCGAATCGTGAGCGTCCACGTTGAACTGCGTGCCCACTGCCACGATTTCCGTGGAACCTGCCGATACCCGGAACGGACGACGAGGGTTCTTGGCCACATTGAAGATTGCCTCGCCCGCGATGAGCTGCACTCGTCGCTCGTTCGCCGTAAATCGCGCTCGTAGTCTCGAGCGCGTATTCAACTCGGCGACGGAGCCATCCTCCAAGGTAATCGAACGGATCTCGCCTGCATTCGTGGCATACGTCTTCGAGCTCCAGTCGAACATTCCCGCGATCACTCCAACAGCCAACGATATGATTGCCAGCGACGCGGCAGCAGCCAGGCATGGGCGCCACAGGCTGCGCGGGACAACCCTCGCCGAGTCAGCGACCGAGCGGTCAGCGAGGGAATCCCCAGCGGGGACGGCTCGCCCGCTCGCTGCCGCTGCCCCGATATGCACGACAGCCCCGGAACTCCCCGCGCGCGCCTTGGCAATCAGATCGGCGACGGAGTCATCTGGCCAGAATCTGAACCTGGCGAGACTCCCGGTGAGCTCACTGATGCGCAGAAATTCCTCAACATGAAGGTTCGAGCGCAGCAGCCACGCGATGAATTCCTCTCGCTCCTCCCGGGTACATTCCGAATCTGACAGCACGATGAGCCACTGCGCGGCTTCCCGCGCCACGATCGAATGCCGGGTGCCGCTGCCTTTGCGGACGTCTTCATCAAAACGTTTGGTCACGCGGGCTCACTCCGGTATCAGGCGAGCCCGAAGCTCTTCATATCCAATCACTAGATGACGCTTCACCATGCGCCTGGTGATTCCAAGGTGGCTCGCGATCTCCTCGTTCGTCATGCCTTCTCTCAACTTCAGAAAGATGACCGCTCGCGGCATCACGTCGAGACCCGCGAGGGCAGCTCGCAGGCGGGCCTGATCCTGTTCCGCGTCGAGCTGGACCTCGGGGGTTCGGGTCTCGAGAAGCACCTCGAGCTCCGCGGAGCTGTGCGGCTTGCTCTCGCACGAACGCATGCGCCACTCGGCCGCGAGGTTGCTGGCCATTCGATACAAATAGGCCTGCGGCTCGGCGATGAGATCGGTCTGGCTGGTGCGCAGCAGGCGCAGATACACCTCCTGCGCCACGTCCTGGGCGTCAGCCCGGACGCGGACCCGGCGCTCCATGAAGCGGGTCAGATCGAAGTTCCAGCGCCGCACCCACTCCGTGATGCGCGCCTTGTGGCTCCCGTCGGTCACCTTTACTCCCGGTCCCTAGCGGCCTCGTTCAAAATCTCCCTGCCACCGAAGAACTAGAGTGGGTGAAGAGGCAAAGTGGACCCCTGGTGGGGTCAGGAATCGGCGACTTCAGAACGTGATCAGCGCCTTCGCGTAGTAGGAGCCCCCATTGATCCCGAAAGGCGAGAAAGATGGATAGTGCTGGACGCCCTGATTGTCGCCGTAGGCAAAGCTATTGTAGTGCGTCAACAGATTCCCGTTGAGTTGGGGCGGCTTGCGATCGAACAGGTTGATGGCCCCAAGGCTCAGCCGCAAGCGCCTGCCGAAGTCATAATTCACGTTGAGGTTCGTGATCGGCGTGACGGGAATCGTGGTCTTGAAATACTGCAGTTTTCCCGTAGGGTTGTCGCCGTCGTCATTTTCGTACTCGGATGACGGGCCGTAAATCTTCTCCGCAAGATTCACCGAGAGGGCGCGGAATCTCCAAAGTGCCGACAGATCGAGCACGTACCTCGGGCTCGCCGTACTGACATCGGACAGCGCCGTGGCGTCGAACAGAGTCGTCTCGCCCAGCTCGGCCGGGGTTGGCCGGATGCGCCTCACCTCGGTGGCGTTGTAGGTCCCGGCAATCCCGTAGGTAATGTCGCCCCTCTGATACGAGGTTGGAAAGATGAGCGCGAGATCGGCACCCCGGGTGCGAGTATCGATGCCGTTGGTGAACAGCTGCAGGCCGGTCTCGGTCACATTGTCGAGCGAGTTGCCATTGGCTGCGATCGCGGCGAGCACCGGTTGCGAGATCACGACGCCCTGGCTCGATCCGAGCAACGAGCCGCTGCTGACGATACGATCGGTGATGGTGATCTGGTAGAAGTCCAGGCTCATGATGAGACTCGGAAGCGGCCGCAGCACGAACCCCAGGCTGTAGGCCACCGAATTCTCGGCCTTCAGCCCGTTACCCAGGCCCAGCAGCCGGCCTCCCGGCGAGTCCGGAGGCAGCTGTACCAAGGCGCTGTGCGGAGTGACGTTGGTAGACGAATAGAACTCCTCGGCGAGCGTGGGAGCACGGAAGCCGTTGTTGACCGTGCCGCGAATAGCGAATTCCGGCGTGAAATCGTAGCGGCCGGTCAGCTTGCCAATCGTCGTACTCCCGAAGTCACTGGAGCGCTCGTATCGACCGGCAGCGTCGATACGCAGCTTTGCTATCGGCTTGATGGCGAAGTCAATGTAGGCAGCATAGTTGTTGCGGCTGTTGCTACCTGCGTCCGTCGGCGTGAAGCCCGGATACGACTGAGCGCCGCCGTTGAGATAGGACGCAGGAACGCCCGCGCCGATCGAATAAGTCGCGCGCCGGTACTCCCCACCATAAGCTACATTGAGGGGGCTCGAGAGGCCGACGTCGAAATCGCGATTCACATCGAGAGTGGTCGTCCACTGCGTCGCCTTGAGTAAGCCGTCGTAGTAGTTCGAGGGTGTCGGTGTGCCCGTGAGGGCAAAGAGTCCGGCGTTGGCCGAATCCAGGGTGTACAGGAGAATCCTGTCCGCACCATAGGTGGTGGACAGATCCCATTTCCATGGATCCAGCGTGTTTTTCAGACCGGCCGTGACTGCATAGTCGCGCTCCTCGGTCGCCTCCCTGGGGTTGAAACCAAACGGAAACGGATAGGTCGTGAGGCCTGTCGTCGGATCGGTGTACTGCACCTTCGTCGGCAACCGGTAGTTCTCGTTGGAGTTCGCTTTCTTGGTACCGTAGGTCGTAGAGCCGTAGAACTGCGTCCCACGCCCGAAAAGAACGCCGGCATTGACGCTCAGGAGGTTGAGATGCGTTTGCGCATCTCCCTCGACCATGTTGATATAGGGATAGCCTGGCACCAAGGGCATATTCGAGCCCGGGTACGCAGCGAGATTGGCTGGGTTGATGACACGCTCGTCGATAGCCCCCACGTTGCTGTGTCCATGGTTACGCACTTCAGCCGTGACATTGATATATGCATCGCTGCCAGGCGCCAAGCCCACATTCGCACTGATCGCGTTCGTCAATCCGTCGCCACCGTAGTAACCTCCGTAGGCCCCACGCACGCTGGCGCCCGACGATTTCTTCTTCAGAATGATGTTGATGACACCCGCAATCGCATCCGTGCCGTATTGGGCGGCTGCGCCCTGCGTCAACACTTCGATGTGATCGATCGCATCGAGCGGAATGAAGTTGAGGTCGACACCGGCTCCTCCCTGATAGGATGAGCCCGAGGCGACCGCCAGATTGGCGGTGGTGTGGCGGCGTTTGCCGTCGATCAACACCAGCACGTCGTTTGGACTCAAGCCACGCAGCTTGGCCTGCAGCGTCTGTGCCGCCATATCCACGCCGTAGGCCTGCATGGTCAGCGAGGGTACGGCCTGAGCAAGGCTTCCCATGAGATCCTGACTGCCACCCGCCTGTTGCAAGCTTTCCGCGCTCAACATCTGAATGGCTGCCGGGCTTGCGGCGACCTGCAGTCCGGACTGACGCGTGCCCGTCACCACAACCTCCTCGAGCGCTCGGCGTGACAAGGTGATGGCATCCTGCGTGCACCCGATTTCCATCCCTGCGGACTCGCAGACGCCTGAGTACCCAGGGATGCCGCCGCGAGACAGTCCCCCATGACCCGTGGTCTGGCCTCCATCGCCAGGAACGTTGGGATTGGTATCCCTGCGGAACCCCGCATCGGGGTTTGTCAGCGTCTCCGGCCGCGCGGACGCCGGGTCAGCCGCGGAGTTTGAACGCGCCGCGCCTGCGGACGATCTCCAGATCACGATCGTACGGCTGTTCACGAAAGAGAATTCCAGATCGGTGCCGCGCAATAGCTGCCGCAAGGCCTCCTCGGGAGGGGTGTTCGGGGGAACTGCAGTGGACGTCAGCCCGGCAGTCAGATCAGCACGGTAAATCAACTGATAGCCGCTCGCTTTGGCGTAGGCTTCCAACGCTTCCGCAAGAGGTTGCGTTGTTCCCTCGGCACGCGCGTTTAGAATCAAAACCATCGTGGCGAGGACCGCCGAAACTAGCCTCAGGCGCAGCGGAATGCGGCCACCCTGCAGCGCTCGTCCCGGTGACGCCTCACTTCTTGGGGTCAATACCAGCGGGACTCCGGAACAGATGTTGGCTGCCATCGCTCGCGCGAGCGACGCGCACGGTCTCATAGGTGCCCAGGTAGGCGACCAGGGATTCCGTGTCATTCAGGTCAAACACGCCGCTGATTCTCAAGGCCGCAAGCGCCGGATCGTCAAGGATCAACGGGTGGGTCCGGTAGCGATTGAACTCGTGAACCACCACATCCAACGTCTGGTCCCGGAACACCAGGCGCCGCTCGGTCCAGGCCATCACTGACTCTATGGGCGGTCCGGTATCGGTCTGTATTCCCAGGCTGCTCACCGCTGCACGCTCGCCCGCACCAAGGCGGACGGGGGCGACTGATGGGATTGCGATAGATGCTTCCTTTGTTACGTCGACCTGTCCCTCCAACACGGCAACTTGCGTGCTGAAGGGCTCGGCGCGTACGTTGAAGACTGTGCCGACAGCGCGGACCGCGGCCGTCGCGGTGGCAACAATGAACGGACGCCGGGCATCTTTAGCCACCTTGAAGCGTGCCTCACCGCGAACGAGCTCAATGTGCCGCTGCGCAGGCAGCCATCCCACGCGCACTTTCGAGTTGGTGTTGAGGAAGACGATCGATCCATCCTGCAGCGCAAAACTGCGCTGCTCACCAACCACGGTCTGGAATGTCACCGGCGAGTGCCAGCCCAGGTAGATGGCCCACACGGCGATACCAGCCACCAATGATGCGGCCAGAGCCGGCCAGGGCCTGGCGAAGAAAACCGCCGCGCTGCCCGCCGGCGGCGAGCGCCGGCCGAAGCGGCTTGGCAGAGGCACGACATTGTCGGTTTCGTGGTGTTTTTTGGCCTCCGCAACCAACGCAGCGGTTTCCAGATCACCCTCGGCGCCTAAATTCACCAGGTGCCAGGAGCAGGACACCCGCAAATATTCCTCGACGTGCGCCGTAGATCGCAGCAGCCACTCGCTGAAGCTCTGCCGGTCCGATCCGGCAGCGGACGATTTCTGCAACCGCAGGAACCAGTCGACCGCCTCGGCCGAGATCTGCTTGCGTGTGCTTCGTGTGATTCCCATGGCAGCTTCAGCGTAATTCTTCCACGTGCTCGCGGCAGTGCCGCAAGCCCTGCACGAGGTATTTTTTCACCATGTTGGTGGAGATCCCGATCCGCGCGCCGATCTCCTTGTAGGACAGACCGTCCCGCCGGTACAGAATGAAGACGGCGCGGCACCGCGGGGAGAGTTTACTCAATACCGCTTCGATCCGCCGCCGCGCCAACAGCGTCTCGACGTCCTGCTCCGGGTGACCGAAATCCGGCTCGGCGTCCTGATATTCGGCGCAGCGCGCAAGCCCGACAGCGTCGGCTTTTCTCTTCAGCTCGAACTCGTACAGCAGGTTGGCGGCGATGCGATACAGGTAGGCTTGCGGGTCGCGGATCAGGTCCTTGCGCTTCACGCGCAGCAGCCGGACGTATGCCTCGTGAGCCAGGTCCCGTGCGTCGGCGACGCTCCGCAGCCGTCGGGCAATAAAACGCACGAGGTCATTGCCGCAGCCCTGCGCAAGACCCTCCACGAGCCGGTTTGCTTCATCGCCCTGGCGAAAATGAGTCATCTAGAGACCTGAGTGAGTACTGACCGAGACCCCTCTATTGAATAAGACAGATATTCGCGGGGAATCGGGTACCCGCTCGATGCACCCGGGAGGCTACTCCGAGATCCCCGCGTTGGCCATTTGTAGCGCGCAAGCAACGATCGGAGGTACCCATTTTTCCCGGCCGACCTGTCTTTGAAAGAACAGGGTCGGGATGTGCACGCCCTGTAGGAAGGACCATCAACAATTATCGGGGGTGGAAGATGAAATCATTGCCACTGCTTGCTGCCAGCGCCTCGCTGGTCGCCGTTATCCAACCAATCGCGGCCCAACAGAAGGCGAGCGCCGCGACGGAAGTCTCAGCCACGAACGAGCTCTCGGAGGTGATCATTACGGGTACCCGCCGTGTTGACCGTACGGCACAGGAATCAACGGCGCCGATCGACGTGCTGAGCGGCACCGATCTGCAGTCACAAGCCACGACAAACATGCTGGACACACTATCCAGCGCGGTACCGTCGTTCATCGTCGGACAGAACTCGATTTCCGACGCATCGAGCTTCACTCGCTCGCCATCGCTGCGCGGCTTGCCGGGCGATGAAATGCTGGTCATGTTGAACGGCAAGCGCATGAACCGGTCCGCCCTGGTCCAGGTGTTTCAGGGCGGTGAGACCGAGCTGTCATTCGGATCGCAGGGACCCGATCTGGCCTCCATTCCCTCCATCGCAATCAAATCATTGGAGATTCTCCGTGACGGCGCATCGGCCCAATACGGCTCCGATGCCATCGCCGGCGTTCTTAACTTCCATTTCCGCGACAACCCTTCCGGAATCGAGGTGACCTCGCGATTCGGGGAATACTTTCCCGGCCACGGCTACGACAAGGACGGCTGGGACCGGACCGTGGCGGCGAACATCGGGTTGCCCCTGGGCGGACAGGGCTTCTTTAATGTGAGCGCGGAGTGGTCCAAGAACGAACAGACCGTCCGCAATGTCACGCGCCCTTCGGCACTGGCGTTCGCGGCGGCCTATCCCAGTCTCGCGCAAGACCTGCCGCATTACCCTGGGCCGGTACAGGAATGGGGGACGCCCCCGTCGGAAGCGGTCAAGCTGGTTGCCAACAGCGGCATCAAGCTGGACAACGGCGACCAGGTCTATTTCTTCGCCAACTACGCCAACATCCAGACGAACGAAAGCTTCAACTACCGTCTGCCAAAGACGGTCACGGATAGCACCGGCGCGACCTTCGGCAACCATCCGGCATTCAATGACATCTATACGGACTCCTGTACGAACAACCACCCGCTCTATGTCGGCTGTCCGGCGGATGGATGGATCCAGAACAGCACTACCTTCAACTTCGCGTCCATCTATCCGGGGGGATTCACTCCGCGCTTCTTTGGCCAGACACAACAATTCTTCGGGACTGCCGGCTACAAAGGGGTTACGTCGTTCGGACTGAACTACGACGTCTCGGGCTCGCTGGCCAACAACACGCTCGCCTTGTCGCTGAAAGACTCAATCAATCCGTCCCTGGGCCCCCTTTCGCCAACCAGCTTCTATGACGGAAAGTTCGCGCAGCGTGAGACGACCTTCAACGTGGATGTGAGCTATCCCTGGGCGCTGCCGGGACTGGCGAGCCCGCTGTCGGTGGCTGCGGGACTCGAGTGGCACGACGAGAACTACCAGCAGATGCTGGGTGATGTGGCCTCCTACGCGGCGGGGCAATATGCATCGCAGAAGCTGTACACGTGCACAGGTAACGTCTGCACGCCTGTCCTGGATTCCAAGGGCAAGCAGGTATTCGCAACGCAATCGACCGCATCCAACGGATATGGCGGCATCAGCACGGGGATCGACGCTTCGCAAGTCAACTATTCAGCCTATCTGGACCTCGAGGCAGACGTCCTGAAGAATGTCACGTTAGGCCTCGCCGGGCGCCAGGAGCACTATGCCTCGTTCGGGTCCACCACCCTCGGCAAATTCTCGGCTCGCTGGAAGATCATAGATGCGATAGCACTGCGAGGTACCGTCAGCACGGGATTCCATGCGCCAACACCCGGGCAGTCGAACGTGGAGACGTTGAGCACCACTTTCCTACCGGGTACCACGACTCAAGTGCAGATCGGCACGTATCCGGTGACGAGCTCGATCGCAAAGTACTATAAGGCGACCGCCCTCAGGCCGGAAGAGTCGACCAACTACAGCGCGGGCGTCGTCCTGACACCCGTAGAGGATCTGGTCGTAACCCTTGACTGGTACGACATCGAGGTCCGCCACAGAATCGGCATCTCTCAACAGTTCAATGTAACGCAGGGGGATATCAACACACTCAGCGACCTCGCGTACGTCGGCGCGGGCGGCACCGTGCAGTACTTCACGAACGGATTCGATACCAAGACCAAGGGCGTCGACCTCGTAGGAACTTACCGCTTCGACCTCGGTCCGGGCCGGTTGGGCGCAACGCTGGCCTATAACTACAACAAGACCGACGTTACGAAGTTCGACCCGAATGTGATCAGTAAGGCGCGCATCATCGACATTCAGCACTATGCGCCCAACCACCGCGCGAATCTGAATGTGGACTACACGTGGGGTCCCTTTACCGCCGTGCTGCACGAGAACTACTACGGCACCTTCCGCGACGAGAATGACTACGCGGGGCAGCTTTTCTCCGCGAAGTGGACCACCGACCTGGACCTTGCCTACAACGTGTGGCGCAACGTAACTGTAGCCGTGGGTGGCAAAAACATCACCAACACATATCCGGATAAGATCGCCAACAGCACCGCAAACAAGGTTTACCCGCAAACCGGCGGCCTCGTCGATGGCGAGGTGTATCCGCGTACCGGCGGTCCATTTGGATTCAATGGAGCATTCTACTATTTCCGATTGGCGGCCAAGTTCTGACGGCCAGGAACCCGCGCGCGTCCCCCGACGCGCGCGGTTTTCCCACCGGACATTCCTGACTGGTGCGGTCGGGGCTGCGCTGATGGTGTCATTTGCCGGCGCGCAGAGTGTTTCGCCCGGGGTGACGAGCGACGTTGTATTTACCGAATACTCCCCGCTGTCCAGCATCGCGGAACTGGTGCGCCGTTTGTCCAGCCCATTGAGCGCACTGCGGCTCGAAAGGAATGCAGCGGGTGCTGGGCAGACTCTGCGCGGCCAGCCGATCGATCTGGCCAAGGAGCGCTATTCCATCTATGTCCCCAGCAGCCCTCATTCCTCCTCTGGCAGCTATTCTCTACTGGTGTTCATCCCGCCGTGGCCCAGAGCAGAGGTGCCACGCGCCTGGATTCCGGTGCTGAATCGCTACAACACAATTCTGGTCACGGCGGCAAACTCCGGCAACGACGCTCCCACCATTGACCGTCGTGAGCCGTTGGCACTCCTTGCGGCACACAACGTCATGGTGCAATACCCGGTTGACCCGCAACAGGTGTATGTCGGCGGTTTTTCCGGTGGCGCGCGCGTCGCGCTGCGTCTCGCGCTTGGATATCCCGATGTCTTCCAAGGCGCACTGCTCAACGCAGGAAGTGATTCCATCGGTACCGCGGACGTGCCGCTGCCGCCGGCGGAACTCTTTCGTCGCTTGCAGGAATCCACACGACTCGTCTATCTGACCGGTGAGCGTGATGAGGAGAATCTCGCTCGCGACATGAACAGCCGCAGATCACTCGATAAGTGGTGTGTATTCGACCTGGTCACGCAAACTGAACCGCGCACAGCGCATGAGCTTGCCGATGCATCGGGCTTCGGTCGATCGCTCGAGGCGCTGCTGAGCCCCCGCGACAGTCATCCGGACAAACTCGCGCAATGTCGGACGCGGATAGAGCAGGAGCTGAGCACGGAGCTGAGACAGGTCGAAAGTGCATTCGCGCGGGGCGAATCGAGCCTCGCGAAGCAACTGTTGACTAAAATCGATGCCCGGTACGCAGGGTTGGCCGCGCCGCGCAGCGTCGAACTCGCAACCGATGAAAGTCACCCCAAGTAACCAAGCATCACCTGTTGCAGATCCGATGGATCGGCTACGCGCCAGCCGCGTCGCGTAAACTCATCCCATTCCTGCGCCGTAGGATAAGAATAGTAAGCTCCCTCGCCGCGCTGCTGGACGGAACTCGAGATCTCGCCGCCCTGCTCCAGGGTCTGCAGCGCACCGCAGAGCATCTCGATCCCCGCAGGATAGAGATCCAGAATGTTTCGCAGCAGCGATCGCTCACGTTGCAGTGGGCGACGGTGAATCGCCAGGATATCGCCTGTATCGATGCTCGCATCCCGGATGTAGTGCAGCGTGCATCCGATTTCATTGTCATTGTTCATCATCGCCCGGCATGTTGCGAGAATTCCGCGATAGGACGGAAGAATGCCTGAATGCAGGTTGAGCACTCCCCGCGGTGGAATTGCAATGACTGCATCCTTGAGAATCGCGCCATACCGGATAGTCACGATCAAGTCGGGTGCAAAGGACTTCACCCTCTCCAGACCCGCGTCACGATTGGGGTCCCCAAGCGACTCGACAGGAATGCCCCGCAGATCCTGTATTTCGGTGAAGGTGAGATTGCGACGGCCGCTGTCACCGAGTGCCGCGCGCTCGACCAAAGGAAAGAGCGCCAGATTGGGGAAGGTCTGCTCAGCGATGCGCAACTCGCGCCGTTGCCACGGCTCGTCCGTGTGCGTGCGCCCTACCTGCTCCGTCAGCCCTACACGCACCGTGTGGCGCGCGAGCGTCGGCAGCAGGAGATTCAGGGCAAGGTTACTCGCGAGATCGCGGTTCAGGCAGCATAGGATGCGCATGGCGAGTGCCAGATTAGCACGCCGCGATGCCGCACCTGAATCGGGCGCCGGAGGCGCATCCCGCCAGCGCAGCCGGCCCAAGTCTGACTCGAGAAGGCCACGCTTTTTGCCGGCGGAAAAGGACCCGGGCTCCGCGCGGCCAGTGTCGCGCCAATGAACTAGCGAGCGCGATCGGCCTGCGCGCTTCTAAGCCGAAACAGCGGTTGCGCCTGCGCGTATTCGGTCAACTGAGGCGCGCCGATGCTATCGATTGCCACCCTTACAGCCTGGATGACACACGGTGCCGCGCCCTCTCGGACCCAATAGTCAGCCGAATCCGCGCCTGTACACACACGCTGCGCAGCCCACAGCAATCGGCCGTATGCCGCGACCACGCCCCGGGAATCACCCAGATTCAGGTCACCAATTCTGACCAGTTCCTGCGGCGCCACTTCGTTTTCGGCAGCGAATACGGTCGCGACCCCGAGGACACTGCCGTAAGCAGCCAGCAGCCCCGCGATCAGTTTCCAATACCGGCCTCGAATGACATTGGTCGTAGCCATGGCCACACTCTCTTTGACGTTATGTTCGAGAAAAGACTCCAACACCCGCAAATACAGCTTGGCTCGGCCGACAGTCGAACGGAATGTACGCGTACGACGGAAGCTCTCGCACTGTACCGGCCCGAGCCCGGTACAGTGTTACTGCCAGTGGCAAGCCAAACAGGTTGGCGGGTGTGAGAGAACTATGTGGCTAGTGGCGTCAGCGACCAAACACACTCTCTGATCGTCGCTTTAGTTTTTCTTTATCGACGGACGCCGGAGGTGACTCCGAACGGGCTACTACACTACGGGCACTTGGCTGATGTTGTTCTTTGGATCCATCCAGAACGATTCGTTCACGAAGCGGCCGAAAATTTCGCGCGGCAGGATGGGGCTACGCTCTATCGGCTCCACCTTCGGGCGCACAGAATGCAGGCCGGGCATGCCGACCCGGGCGTCGAACTCGTCCGCGTTGTAGGAGATGTGGTCGAAGTCATGTTCGAACCAGGGTTCGCCGATGAACTGGTAGACCGCGCGCATGGCCACCGACGGGTTGCGCGCCAGGCTTTCGTAAGTCAGCAGCAGCAAGTGACCGGGGGCATATTGGCCATAGAACGCATCCTTGGTGGCCTGGAAGGAGAACCCTACCATGCCGCGCGGATCGGTCAGCGCCTCGACGCGCGAGTACACCGTGGTATTGGTGTCGAACCGGAACACCTTGCTGACGCCGACCGGTTGCCTGCGCACCAGCCGTTCCATGCTGTCCAGCACCCAGGACAGCTGGCGTACGCACGCGATGACCTTAGCCTCAGGAAACAGCGTGTCGAGCAACTGCATCCGGCTGCACCAGAGGCGGCTCGTGTCGAACACGACGTCCCCGCTGGGGATTCCCTCGCTGACCGCTCGGTCGTCGCTGACCGCTCGGTCGCCTGCATCCGCTTGTCCCGCGTAGAAGTTCTCGACCAGCCCGCGCAGCATTGCGACGCGCTGGTCGTCGGAGACGTCGAACGAAAAATCGTTCTTGCTGCTCGCCTCCGCGATCACCACCCCCATGATGTCAGCAAGGGGGCTGGTCATGCCCGCGCGGAACCGCGGGTTCTGGTTGAGGATGGCGGCCAGGAGCGTGCTGCCCGAACGCGGCATCCCGGAAATGAAGTGGAACTTCCGAGCTGACGACCGAGCGGTCAGCGAGGGAATCCCCTGCGGGGACGACCGAGCGGTTAGCGCCTGCGGGGACTTCGCGATGTGGGGTTGGGCCGGCATAGGGGCCTATCCTATCACCGGCTCTCGGAGGCGATCGGGACGCTCTGGGTTGGAACGTTCCATCCGCTCACTTCCACGATCGCCGCTCCTGGCGTCGCTAAGCGCGCGGTCAAGGTAAGCGATTCGCCGGGCCACAAGGTGACGTCGTTGTCGCTCCACAGGATCGGCAGCATGAGCTCGCCACCCGCGGATCGCTTGATCGACACGTGCTGGAACAGCGCCACGGCTTTGGAGGATGGGGGTACCGTCAGTGTGACTGAGGCGACGTCCTCGGCCCCCTCGTGCCGCATCGTTGCCCGGACCTCGCTTGTTGCGGTCGGTAAGGACTGCAACGAGGTCAGGTCCGCGTATCGCGTCACTGGTGTGAGGTACCAGTTCGAATGTGCCCAGTCGAGCTCGTCGGTTTGGGTGGAGAGCCAATAGACGTTGCGGCTGATCGATTTGCCCTCTGCTGAATCGAGCTCGAGCTCGATGAAGTAGGTGCGCGACAAGCCAGCCACCGTCGGCAGCATCGCCAGTTGCCGCGTACCGTTTCCGGCGAGATCGATGTCCTGCAGCCGCTTCTCGTAGGGCACGCTGCCGTCCAGTTTGCGCAGACGAACAATGGCCCGCAATCCATGCTCAGTGGTCAGCGTGTGATTGACCAGCATGATCGCGCGCGTGTCGTATGAGTACTGGATGTGCACCGGCTCGTTGGCCATCCTGGCACCGAAGTAGGCGCCAGCCGGATTCAGGAAATAATCGTACAGATGCCAGTGCAGCGAGGGCCAGGCGTTGTTGAGCATCCAATAGATGACGCCGGTCGAGGGCTTGGCCGCATCCATGTGCGCATTGAACGCCTCGAATTGCGCTCGGACGTTGTCGTAGTTATCGAGCTGCGCCTTGGCGACGTAGTCCTCGAGGCTCTTGGGTGCGCCGTAGCGCTTGGCCAGCGCAATGTCGAACGGAGTGATCTTCGCGAATGTCGACCAGGATGCGGAGGCGTGGTACTGCCGCACTTCCGGGTATTTCCAAAGCGCCTCCAGTTCCTGCGGCGAGAGCATGCGAGTCAGATCCTCCTTCCGCGGAATAACGGCGCCGGCGCTGACTTCGGAGTCGAACCCGAAGGCGCCTCCCAGCTTGTCGGCATACCAGTACGCTGGCGGAATCCAATCGTAGGGCCCGGCCATCTTCATGCCGGAGGGTCCGGTCGGCGCGGTACCCTGGTCTACGGCCGCCGCGACTATCGGCAACGACCAGTCTTCGGCATGCAAGGTATCGACGTACATCTTCGCAATTGCCGGTGGCGGCGCATTGTCGCTGCCGATCAGAAATCCGATCACGGACGGGTGGTTCCGCAGCAGACGCGCCTCGCTCGCCGTCGAGGCTGCGGCCACCTTCTCGTCCAAAGCGTCCCACGGCTCACCGCCCGTCTTGGCCCACGATTCCCATTTGTCGCAGCACTCCCAGCCGGCGAGGATCATGATGCCGTTGCGATCGGCGAGGTCGTAGAAGCGAGCATCCTCCAGCTTTCCCTCGCTGCGAATGGTGTTGAGTCCGAGATTGACGACGTAACTGAACTCAGTCTCCATGCGCTTGGGGTCGTCGCGCAGGAACATGTTCGGCGCCCACCCCGCCCCGCGAATCAACACAGGCTTACCGTTGATGACGAACTGGAGATAACCCTGCTGGGTGAGGTGGGAGGTGACGCTGCGTATGCCGAATGCTGTGCTGGCCTGGCCGGAAATCGCACCATCAACAGCAGCCTTCATCTGCAAACTGTAGAGCGGATGCGCACCCATGCCGACCGGCCACCAGACTTGCGGATGGTTTAGGTTGAGGGCCGGATCGCTCTTCGGGGAGAACAACACTGTCTGCGTCTCACCGGGAGCCAGGTGGATCGTTTGCTGCAGTGAAACGCCCGCCACAACACCACTTATCGTTGCGTCGTGTGCCGACACATCGAGATTTCGCGCCTCCACCTTCACGGTCAGCGCAGCGCGCGCTAAATCGGGAAGCGACAGCGCCGACGTCACCTGCGGAAAACGCAACTCGACCGGCCCCGTCCGTACGATATCCACGCCCCGCCACGGGCCCATGTTGTTGTCAGGCGGGGTCGGGTTCCAGTCGACCCAACCAATCGACAGGCTCGTCCTCGGGTCGCCCGGATGCACACGCAATACGAGGACATTAGTGCCTGTGTGTACCCAGCGCGTCACGTCGAGCTCATGCACGGGATAGGCACCCGCAACGGTTGACTGTTCGGCAACCAGGTTTCCGTTCAACCAAACATCCGCGCTCGGGATCATGCCGTTGATACGCAGCAGCGTCCGTGTTCCTCGCGCTCCTTCGCCAACGGTGAACTCGGTGCGATACCACCAGGGAATTATGAACATGGTGCCGCTGGCATCGGGCTCTTCAACCGCACGCAAGTTGTCGCCGTAGAACACGTTCTCGTACTTGCCGTTCTCCAGCAGCCCTGCCATCACAGTCGCGCGGCCGCTCACCGGATACCAACCGTGGGTTGAAAACCCAGCGGAGGACACTTCAGCGCCGCTTTGCTGCGCCTTGGAGGTGGACTGAATCTGCCAATGAGCGATGGCAGTTGCGGACCCGGCGCCTTCAGCTACCCGAGTGGGCGCGAAGGCGCTTTCGGCGCAAGCGAGCGACGGGGCCGCCAGCAACGCCAGCGCCGCTGTCGCCAACAGGGCCCGGGTTGTGGGTGCGCCCGGGTTCCGTCTCACGTCAGCCGCTCCCAACACACCGATCACCACTGCCCACGGACGCCGACCGTGTACATGCGTTCGGAAAAGGTCGAGTGCCCAACCTGGTCGGGCCATACGAGGTAGTACCGCTGGGCCTCGTTGGTGAGGTTGGTGCCGTTCACGAACAGTTCGGCGTACCTGCTGACCTTGTATGCGATTGATGCATCGAGGTACTTCTGCGGTTCCTCGTACTCTTCCATGCCGAGGATTCCGCCCACGTTCTCAGTCACGGCTCGCTTCGAACGGTAGTTGTAGGCCACGCGCGTCTGGAATCGCTTGCTCTGGTACCACAGGATGAAATTTCCCGACTCGGTCGAGTTGTCCTGGAACGGAATCTTGTTCCCGGCCAGATCCGTTTCTCCGGTTTTGCTGGGCGCATAGGTGAAATTGAACTCCATGCCGGTGTTGGACAGGAGCCCGGGCAGGAACGTGAAGCCCTGGCGATAGTCAAACTCCACACCCTGAATGCTGTTGCCCGAGCCCTGAATCGGCTCGGTGATTGAGATGCAATGGTTGCGGACCACACCGTCCGCATCCGGCAGGGTGCAGTCGGTCACGGCGCCGTTCTTGATGAAGCTCTTCACGTTGATGCGGAACAGCTCGAGGCCGACCATGCTCGTGGAGTTGATGTAGTACTCGAGCGAAAGCCCATAGTTTGTGGAGCGCCATGGATCGAGATTCGGATTGCCAGTCGAGGTCCCGGTCGAAACCTGGCTTATCGCACCGTTCGGGGTTTCCTGCAGCGAATAACCCAGCTGCAGCCCACCGCCCCACTGCTTCAGATCCAGTGGCATCATGTTCTTGGAGACGGCGAAGCGAGCCGTCAGCTGATTGGTCACATTCAGCGAGAAGTTGAGCGCCGGCAGGACGTCGTTATAACTGCGTCGGGTGACCGCCGTGCCGATATCGTCGGGTTCCGTGATGTTTGGGCCCGGAGCGCCGCTCAAAGCCTGTGATACTTTGAGGTCGGTGTGGATCACGCGCGCACCCACGTTGCCGCTGTAGGTCATGCTGCCCAGGTGGCCACTGAAATCGGTTTGCAAGTAGCCGGCCGTTTCCCTCATGAACACGCCCCAGGTGATTCCAGGCGCCTCCTGTGTCGTGGTAACGGGATAGAGCGACTTCCAGTAAGCCAGCGGATTGTCCATGGCGCTTGGATTGATCGTCCAGAAAGTTATCCCTGAGCCCAACAGGTTGGTGTATTTCCGAAAGTTGTTGGCGAGCGGCCCCGGTGTATTTGCCAGCTGCTGTGACGATAATGGACCGGCGCGGAAGGCCCCGTCCGCGTTGCCCGCGGTACACCAGGTGTTAGGCGTATCGTCAGTCGCGTTGCCCTTCAGAATCACATCGGAGGCGACGTAGCGCACGAGACAGCCCTGCGGATCGCTCGCGCCCATGCCGGCGTAAACGGGGGTGACCAGAGTGTAGCCGTCCTGGTGAGCACTGCGGATACTGTTGCGTATACCGAAATTGACGTGGAAGCCTTCATTGACGTCGTAGTGCCCATCGAAGCGCAGCGCGGTGATTCCGCTTCTGAGGTTGTAGTCGTCGTTGGATTCCAGCGTCTTCATAGTCCAACCGTTAGGGTCGGCAAAAGCGCTGGCGAGTGATGCGGGCATGCCGATCTGGAGATTGCGGCCCCTGAAATCAGCGGTAATGGGAACCGTATTCTGGGGAATGCCCTTGGCGTTGAATACGCGATTGCCGCCCAGCTCTGCCGGATAAGCGAACGTCCCGCAGGGCAATGCACTGTCGGGGTCAGCCCATAGGCAACCGTCGGAGTCGGAAATATTGGTGTCGGTCTCGATGTACGACAGAGTGGCCGTTTCGCGGATGCCGCGCACGCTTGCCCTGAAGGGCCCGCCATTGTTGAAATCAAGTTGGAGATTGAAATTTTTCGCAGTGGATTCCCGTCGCTCGACCCTGGAGAACGCTTCAACATCGCCCGGATACTTCTGGTACACCTGGGTGGTGTAGATCTGCGAACCGGCCCAGCTCGCGGCATCCGGGTCATCCGGCGTATTGTACTGACTCAACGCGGTACTGCCGGTGTTGCGCGACTGCAATGGCAGGTAGGTCGCGCCTTGCCAATTGGTGGAATTGATCTGCACGCCGTAGGTACGGTCGTGCTGATCCTGCCGCGCGTAAAAGGCATCACTGGTCAATGTGAGGCCGTGATCGAGGTCCAC
>Ga0105247_10000092_pt1 | contig 97046 bp, 96 predicted proteins | sample KBSS24metaG_FD_81519 | JGI IMG/M metagenome (GOLD analysis project Ga0105247, IMG submission 81519) | Switchgrass rhizosphere microbial communities from Kellogg Biological Station, Michigan, USA - KBS S2-4 metaG | ecosystem: Host-associated > Plants > Roots > Rhizosphere > Soil | place... | reverse complement strand
GAGTTTCTCGAGGGCGTACTGACGGACGGTTTCCAGAAGCCGGTATCGCGTTGCACCGGAGGTGTTTTCGGCGACAACAAGTGACTTGTCGACGAGCAGGCTGAGCTGGTCAAGCACCTGGAACCGCTCCACCTCGGTGGTGCCTGCAACGGCTTGCGCCGCGTCGAGGTCGAATCCGCCCATGAACACGGCTAAGCGGCGAAACAAGATTCGTTCGGACTCGGTCAGCAAGGCGTGCGACCAGTCGACCGAAGCCCGCAATGTCTGCTGGCGCCGAACCGCCGTGCGAGCGCCACCCGTCAGCAATCGGAACCGGTCGTGCAGGCTGCCTACAATCTCGTCAAGCGAGAGTGCTCGCACGCGTGCCGCGGCCAGTTCGATCGCCAGCGGCATGCCATCGAGGCGCCGGCAGATCTCGGTCACCGTGGCCGCGTTGTCGTCGGTGATGGTGAACTCCGGTCTGGCGCGGCGAGCCCGGTCACTGAACAACTCGATCGCCTCGTCCGCGAGTGACAGCGATGGCACACCCCAGTTGACCTCACCCGGCACGAGGAGCGGCTCGCGACTCGTCGCGAGGATCGTAACCTTCGAGCAGGCCGCCAACATGTCGGTCACGAGTGCAGCGCTCGCTTCCAGCAGGTGTTCGCAATTGTCCAGCACCAGCATCATGTGGCGGTCGCGGACATAGCGCAGCACCGTGTCCGTGATCGAGCTGCCCGGTTGGTCGGGCAAGCCCAGCGCCCGTGCGACAGTGACCGGTACGACCTCGGGATGGGCCACCGGTGCAAGGTCGGCATACCAGACACCGTCCGGAAAGGCGCCCGTCGTCCTGGCCGCAACCTCGATCGCGAGACGCGTCTTGCCCGCGCCGCCTGCGCCGGTCAGGGTAACCAGCCGGTTGTCCGCCAGAATGTCCCCTATCTCGACCATCTGCGTGTTGCGGCCGATAAAGGTGGTCAGCTGCGTTGGAAGGTGTTTCGCCGCTGAGGTTTTGGTGGTGCGCAGGGGAGGGAAGTCGTTGCGCACTTCGGGGTGACAAAGCTGTGCGACGCGCATCGGGCGCGGCAGATCCCGCAGCGGGTGGCGGCCCAGGTCGGTCAGCCACGCATTCTCCGGCAGCCGGTCCTCCACCAATTCCTCGGTGGCTGCCGACATCACCGTCTGTCCGCCGTGCGCCAGATCGCGCAGACGGGCCGTTTTGTTGATCGTCGAGCCCGCGTAATTGCCTTCATCGCGCAACTGCACTTCACCGGTGTGCAGGCCGATGCGCAGCTTGACCGGCGCCAACCGGACCCGTTGTAGGTCCAGTGCGCATGCCACCGCGTCGCTGGCGCGCGCGAATGCCGCCACGAAACTGTCGCCCTCGCCCTGTTCAACCGGACGGACGCCGCCGTGCTCGGCAATCAGCTTCGACGCGGTGCGGTTTAACTGTGCGACCGCGGACGTCATCGCCGACGGCTGCGACTCCCAGAGCTGGGTCGAACCTTCGACATCGGCGAGCAGCAGTGTCACCGTTCCGGTCGGCAGCAGCTCGGTCACATCGAGATCGCTCCAGTCAGTTTCGCTCATGCTAGCCACGATGCGGTCCCAGCGAACCGGGAAACATCCGCCCTTTGGCGCATTTTTCTCCGGACCGGCCGGTGGGGGCGCATTTTTCATGCGCAATCGGTGATATCGCAGGTGACATCGCATTTAGCACGCGCTCATGCCGCCGCATATTGTGGCTGAAGTGACGGAACTTGCGCCCCATCACCGCCCAGATCTACGCCCCAGGGCGGATGGTCCGACGCATGAAGCGCCGGATAGTCGGAATCGTGCCGACCCGACCAAGGAGGGCGAAATGACCACCACCGAGCCGCTGAAAGCCGTTCGCCGTAATTCGATCGAGGGCCTGTGCGAGCGACTTGGCGTCCCGCGCAGGGACTGGCACTTCTTCCGGCGTTGGGCAGGCGAGTCTTTGAACTCGAAAGCGCTCGACGAGTTGCACGCATACGTCGATGTGATGATTGGCGATCGATGCCGAGCGCCCGGCACCGATGTGCTCTCCGAGCTGATTGAGACGGGCATCGACGGCGAAGAACTCACCGACGACGAACTCCGCGCTATCGTCGCCACCCTCGTCACCCGCGCCGACTAATTCCGTGGCTCCGGGTCGAGCTTGTCGAGCAAGCTCTGCATGCTCCGGCACATCTGCGCGAACTCATTCGCGCCCACCAGCTTCGACCAGCGGCGCTCGATGTCTGCGACGCGGTCGCCGGCCGCGGCCATCGCGTCACGACCGCGCTTGGTCAGATCGATGAGCTTGGCACGGCCGTCGGCGGGGTCCGGCCGGCGAACCAGATATCCCATCTGCTCGAGGTCGTTGACCAACTCAGACGTGGCGGCCAGGCTCAGCTGGGCGCGATCCGCGAGCTCGGTCAGCCGCACGCCGCCCATCCGGACGTTGCCGAAGATCTGCATGTGCGGGTCGCGGATATCACCGAACCCCGCATCGCCACGCGGAGCGGCTAGGTCGTGCCGGAACTCTCGCAGCAGCCTCGCCAGTAGTTGTCCGACCGCCTGCCGGTCCGTCGGCAGATCTCTTGACTTCGCCATTGCCACCCGAGGATACTACGGTAACCGAAGTTTCGGTTTCCGAAGTAAATGGGGAACGATGATCACGCCGAGCCCGAATTTCGTCAGCACCGACCTCGGCCGACTGAACGTCCGGCGCACCGGAACCGGGCCACCGGTCGTCTTGTGGCACAGCCTTTTCGTTGATTCACGGTGCTGGGCACCACTGGTCGAGACGCTTTCTCGCGACAGGACCGTCTACGCCATCGATGGCCCATCCCACGGCAAGAGCGAGCCCGTGCACCGTGACTTCAGCTTCGGGGAGTGCGTCGCCGCAGCGGAGCAGACCCTCGACCGCGTCGGCCTCACCGAACCGATCGACTGGGTGGGTAACGCGTGGGGAGGCCATGTCGGAATTCACCTCGCGGCGGGCTCCCGGTTGCGGACGCTGACAACAATCGGCACCCCGGTCCAGGCGTTCACGCTGCGGGAGAAGCTGACCAAGGGCTGGCCGCTGGTCCAGATGTACCGGTTCACAGGCGCCAACGGCTTCCTCAAGAAGCAGCTCTCCGATTCGCTGCTTGGACCTGAAACCGTTGCAGCTCAGCCTGATCAGGCGGCGACGGTCATCGCGTCGTTCGCCGAGACGGACCGCGACGGCATGCTGCATGCCATGCGGTCGATGATGATGCACCGCAGCGGAGTCGACGGCCTGTTGCCCCGCATCACCATTCCAACGCTGGTGATGTCCGTGCGCGACGACGCAATGGGTTGGCGTCCCGATGAGGCGCGCCGAACCTGCGCCGCCATTCCGGACTGCCGCGTCGAGGAGGTCGCGGGCGGCGGACACGTCGCACCGTTACTCGTCGACCACAACCGGATTGCCCGGCTGCTCACCGAGTTCTGGGCCGCAGCAGTTCCGAAAGGCTAGCCCGTGTAGGCCATGACGTGCTTGATGCGCGTGTAATCGTCGAACCCGTACATCGACAGATCCTTGCCGTGTCCCGACGACTTGAAACCACCGTGCGGCATCTCGGCCACCAGCGGAATATGCGTGTTGATCCACACGCACCCGAAGTTCAGCGCCGCCGAAACCCGAAGTGCCCGCGATACGTCCTTCGTCCACACCGATGACGCCAGGCCGTACTCCGTGCCGTTGGCCCACGCGATCGCCTCGTCCTCGTCGGAGAACGACTGCACCGTGATCACCGGGCCGAAGATCTCCTGCTGGACCAACCGATCATCCTGCAGCAATCCGCCGATCACCGTCGGTTCGACGTAGAAACCCTTGTCGCCCTGGCGTTGTCCGCCGACGGCGACCTTCGCATGCGACGGCACGTCGGTGAAGAACGAGAGCACGCGTTCCATCTGGTTCACGTTGTTCACCGGCGGTACCCACGCGTCCTCGTCGTCGGCCGCCTTGCCGAACGTCGTCGTCGCGCCCCGAGCCTGCTCCGCGAGCGCTTCCGTCAGATCCGACGCGACCTTGGCGGTCGCCAGCACCCGCGTCGCCGCCGTGCAATCCTGGCCGGCGTTGAAGTAGCCCGCCGTCGCGATTCCCTCTGCGGCCGCGGCGATGTCGCTGTCGTCGAACACGATCACGGGCGCCTTTCCACCCAGTTCCAGATGCGTGCGCTTCAGGTTTCCGCCCGCGCTGACCGCCACCGCACGGCCCGCAGCCACCGAGCCGGTGATCGACACCATCTCCGGCGTGGGATGACCGACGACCGCAGCGCCTGTATTCCGGTCCCCGCAAACGACATTCAGCACGCCAGGCGGGAAATGCTTGGCGGCGAGCTCGGCGAGCATCACCGTCGTGACCGGCGTGGTGTCACTGGGTTTGATCACCACGGTGTTGCCTGCGGCGATCGCGGGACAGAACTTCCAGATCCCCATCATCATCGGGTAGTTCCACGGCGCCACCTGGCCGATGACGCCGACCGGCTCACGGCGGATCCACGAGGTGTGGTTCTCCATGTACTCGCCTGCCGACTTACCCTCCAACATCCTTGCCGCACCGGCGAAGAACCGGATCTGGTCGACCATCGGAGGGATTTCCTCGGCCATCGTGACGTGGTTGGGCTTGCCGGTGTTGCGCCCCTCCGCCTCGACGAGTGCCTGAGCGTTCTTCTCGACATCGTCGGCGAAGTCGAGCAGCGCCTTCTGCCGGTGCGACGGTGTAGTGCGCTTCCAGTCGGCGAACGCCTTCGACGCGGCGGCGTAGGCGTTATCGATGTCGGCCTCGTTGGAGACCGGCGCGCTGCCGTACTCCTCACCGGTGGTCGGGTCGACCAGCGCCATCGTGGCGCCGCTGACGGAGTCGGCGAGCTCGCCGCCGATGAAATTCTGAACCTTGGTCATATCAACTCCTGTCGTTAGAGATCGGCCAGGACGAGAGCGAGAACGTCGAGGCCTTCGATGAGAAGCTCGTCGCTGATGGTCAGCGGCGGCAGGAAACGCAAGACATTGCCAAATGTGCCGCAGGACAGCACGATTACGCCCGCAGTGTGACAACCGGCGCACAGCGCCTTGGTCAGGTCGGCGTCCGGGTCGGTGGTGCCGGGCGTGACCAACTCCATCGCGATCATGGCGCCGCGCCCACGGACGTCGCCGATGCGGTCGTCGTCGACCTGCAGCCGACCCAGCCGGTCCTTCGTCAGCGATTCGATCTGGCGCGCGCGCTCGACGAGGCCGTCGGTCTCGATCGTCTCGATGGTCGCCAGCGCCGCCGCACACGCGACCGGGTTGCCGCCGTAGGTGCCGCCCAGCCCGCTGACGTGGGGAGCGTCCATGATCTCCGCGCGGCCGGTCACCGCCGACAGCGGCAGGCCGTCGGCGATGCCTTTGGCGGTACAGATCAGGTCCGGCTCGATGCCTTCGTGCTCGCAGGCGAACATCGCTCCGGTGCGGGCGAACCCGGTCTGCACCTCGTCGGCGATGAACACGACACTGTTCTTGCGGCACCAGTCGAGCAGTGCGGGCAGGAAGCCGTCGGCAGGAACGATGAAGCCGCCCTCACCCTGGATGGGCTCGACGATCACCGCGGCGAGATTGTCGGCGCCGACCTGCTTGTCGATGATGTCGATCGCCCGCTTGGCGGCCAGCGCTCCGTCGGTGGCGAGTTCCTTGCCGTATTCGGCGTCGCGGAACGGATACGACAGCGGTGCGCGGTAGATCTCGGGGGCGAACGGGCCGAAGCCGTGCTTGTACGGCATGGACTTGGCGGTCAGCGCCATCGTCAGGTTCGTCCGGCCGTGGTAGGCGTGATCGAACGACACGACCGCCTGTTTGCGCGTGTACGTCCTGGCGATCTTGATCGCGTTCTCGACGGCCTCCGACCCGGAGTTGAACAGCGCCGACCGTTTCTCGCCAATGCCGGGCGTGAGCCGGTTGAGGTGTTCGGCCACCGCGACGTAGCCCTCGTAAGGCGTGATCATGAAGCAGGTGTGCGTGAAGTTCGCGACCTGGTCCTGGACGGCGGCGACCACGCGCGGCGACGAGTTACCGATCGTCGTGACCGCGATGCCCGAGCCCAGATCGATGAGCCGATTGCCGTCGACGTCTTCGACGATGCCGCCGAACGCCCTGGTGGCGTAGACGGGCATCGTGGTGCCGACCCCGCGTGACACCGCGGCGCTCTTACGGTCGATCAGCTCCTGTGACCGTGGACCGGGAATCGCGGTGGCGAGGTAGCGGCTTTGCTCGAGGGTGCTCAATGAAGCCTCCTGATACCGGTGGTTGGACGCTGCGCACGCGAGGAGCAGCATCACGTTGCCGCGTTGCCGTTTGAGCCTAGTCTCTGCACACACCAATCCGTCGAAAACTACGCCACCTAATACGGGAACCGTTGGCCGGACGGCATTGTCGCAACGGATTTCGTTGAGCGGGGTCAGTCGCGATCGTGATGGCACACCGCTTCGAGCATCAAGTCCCACGGGTCGAGCCAGAAGGTCGAGAAGTAAGGCTGCCGATATTGGGGAAAGACCTGCGGCGCGTGCAACACACGCCCGCCGGACTGCGCCACGAGCTCGGTGACGGCGGTGTGGACGGCATTCACCGCCGAGCGGGTCCGCACCATGAATGCGAGGTGTTGGAGGCCGGTCCGATGTCGCGAGTACCGGGACTGCTCTGCGGACGGGTAGAAGAAGAGGTAGGTGCCGGGCTTACCTGCCATCGGGCGGTAGGCGAACTCGTCGTCGGCATCGAGGAACACTTCGAATCCGACCAGCGGCATTACGGCGCCGTAGTACCGCCTCGCGGCATCCAGGTCAGGGACGTTGATGCCGATGTGTCCGAGCACCTAGCGACGCTAACAGCAGGTCGCGGGCGACCGGGGACTCGGCCGTCGGCGTCGGCAATGGCACACTGGTCAACGACGAGGCCCGTGACCTGCGGTCTGGAGGCCTGCCACAAGACCGATACGAAAGACAGTTTTTGCCATGGATTTGGTCGTCTTCCTGCCCCTCATCATCATTCTGGGCGCGTTCATGTTCTTCGCGTCGCGGCGCCAGAAGAAAGCAATGCAGGCCACCATTGACCTGCAGAATTCGCTGAGCGTCGGCGATCGCGTGCACACCACGTCGGGTCTGCAGGCCACCATCACCGGCATCTCCGACGACACCGTCGATCTGGAGATCGCGCCCGGCGTCGTGACCACCTGGATGAAGCTGGCGGTGCGTGATCGCATCGTCGACGACATCGATGAAGACGAAGTCGACGACAACAAGGGCACCGATCTCGACTACGAGGCTCGCGAATCGACCGCTACCGAGATCACCGATAGCCCGAACAGCAAGACTGACGGCTGACGACTCAGCACAAGCACGTACCCTTTGCGGTGCTGACGAACTGATCTCGAAGGAGACCCTGAGAACGTGGCATCGTCTTCGGCGCCGGTGCACCCTGCCCGCTACCTGACGCTCTTTTTGGTGTTGCTCGTCGGTGTATACCTACTGGTGTTCCTGACCGGCGACAAGCAGGCCAAGGCCAAGCTCGGTATCGACCTGCAGGGCGGCACCCGCGTAACGCTGACCGCACGCACACCGGATGGCTCCGCGCCCACGCGCGAGGCCCTCAACCAGGCGCAGCAGATCATCAGCGCTCGCGTGAACGGCCTCGGCGTGTCCGGGTCCGAGGTCATCATCGACGGGTCCAACCTGGTCATCACGGTGCCGGGCAATGACAGCAGCGAGGCGCGCAACCTGGGCCAGACGGCCCGGCTGTACATCAGGCCCGTCATCCACGTGATTCCTGCACGGGGGCAGGCCCAGCAGCCACCCGCCGACGCGCCGCCGAACGCGCCGCCAGGAGGGCCAGGCGCACCCGGCCTGCCGCCCGTCGCCCCTGCCCAGCCCGGCGCGCCCGTGTCCCCACCGGCCGAACAGGCACCGCCTCCGGCCGCTCCCGCGGAGACCCCGGCACCACAGCCGCGGCCCTATCCGCAGGAACCGCCGCCGACGCCGGCCCCACCGCGGCCGCCCGGCCCCGGCGCTCCGCCCGCGCCGGGCGCGCCGCCGCCCGCTGAGAAGCAGACGCTGGCGCAGCGCATCGCCGACGAGAAGCAGTTGCGGCAGAGCGCCGAGCAGCAGATCCAGATCCTGGCGCTACAGTTCCAGGCCACCCGCTGCAACGAAGAAGACGTGCTGGCCGGCAACGACGACCCGAATCTGCCGTTGGTCACCTGCTCGCAGGACGGCAAGCAGGTCTATCTGCTCGACAAGGCGATCATCAAGGGCGAGCAGATCAAGAACGCCGATTCCGGACTCGACCAGCAGCGCGGCGAGTACGTCGTGACCCTGGAGTTCAACGATCAGGCGTCGCGGATCTGGGCCGACTTCACCGCGGCCAACGTCGGCACCCAGACCGCCTTCGTGCTCGACTCCAAGGTGGTCAGCGCACCGGAGATCCAGGAGGCCATCCCGGGCGGACGTACGCAGATCACCGGTCGGTTCACCGCCGACTCAGCACGTGAACTGGCCAACGTGCTCAAGTACGGCTCGCTGCCGCTGTCGTTCGAATCCTCGGAGGCCGAAACTGTGTCGGCCACATTGGGTTTGTCGTCGCTGCGGGCCGGCCTGATCGCGGGCGCGATCGGCCTTGCGGCGGTGCTTCTGTACTCCCTGCTCTACTACAGGGTGCTTGGATTGCTGACGGCATTGTCGCTAGTCGCTTCCGGCGCAATGGTTTTCGCGATCCTGGTGCTGCTGGGCAGATACATCAACTACACGCTCGACCTGGCAGGCATCGCAGGTCTGATCATCGGTATAGGTACGACAGCGGACTCATTCGTGGTGTTCTTCGAACGCATCAAAGATGAGATACGCGAAGGGCGTTCGTTCCGCTCGGCGGTTCCACGCGGTTGGGCCAGGGCGCGCAAGACGATCCTGTCCGGCAACGCGGTCACCTTCCTGGCGGCTGCGGTGCTCTATTTCCTCGCGGTCGGCCAGGTCAAGGGCTTTGCGTTCACCCTGGGCCTGACCACGATCCTCGACGTCGTCGTGGTGTTCCTGGTGACGTGGCCGCTGGTGTATCTGGCATCGAAGTCGCCGACGCTGGCCAAGCCTGCGTTCAACGGGCTCGGCGCGGTGCAACAGATCGCGCGCGAGCGACGTGCCGCGGCGCATGCGACGGGACGGGGATAGTCCGATGGCTAAACACACATCTGACGCGACCGAATCCGGCGCCGTCGAAGCGCCCGACCTCGAGGACATGCCGGCCGAAGCGCCCAAGCACGGCTTCTTCGTCCGGCTTTACACCGGCACCGGCGCGTTCGAGGTCATCGGCAGGCGCAAGATGTGGTACTCGATCAGTGGCCTGATCGTCTTGGTCGCGGTCGCCAGCATCCTGCTGCGCGGTTTCACCTTCGGCATCGACTTCGAGGGCGGCACCAAGGTGTCGATGCCCGCCGCAGGGCAGAACGGCACCGTCAGCACCCAGCAAGTCGAGGACGTCTTCAGCAAAACCATCGGCAAGGCGCCCGAATCGGTCGTCGTCGTCGGCAGCGGCGCTTCGGAAACCGTGCAGATCCGCTCCGAGACGCTGACCAACGAACAGACCGAAGCGCTGCGCACAGCGCTGTTCGACGCGTTCCACCCCAAGGGCTCCGACGGCCAGCCGTCCAAGCAGGCCATCAGCGACTCGGCGGTGTCGGCGTCGTGGGGCGGGCAGATCACGCAGAAGGCGCTCATCGCGTTGGTGGTCTTCCTGGTCCTGGCGGCCATCTACATCACCGTGCGCTACGAGCGCTATATGGCGATGGCGGCACTGGCGACGCTGGTGTTCGACCTGGTCACCACCGCGGGCGTCTATTCACTCGTCGGATTCGAGGTCACCCCTGCGACGGTCATCGGCCTGCTGACCATCCTCGGCTTCTCGCTGTACGACACAGTGATCGTGTTCGACAAGGTCGAGGAGAACACCCACGGCTTCGAACACACCACCCGGCGCACGTTCGCCGAACAGGCCAACCTCGCGGTCAACCAGACGTTCATGCGGTCGATCAACACCAGCCTGATCTCGGTGCTGCCGATCCTTTCGCTGATGGTGGTAGCGGTGTGGCTGCTGGGCGTCGGCACGCTGATGGACCTGGCGTTGGTGCAGTTGGTTGGCGTCATCGTCGGCACTTACTCGTCGATATTCTTCGCGACACCGCTGCTGGTCTCGCTGCGTGAGCGCACCGAGCTCGTCCGCACGCACACCCGCAGGGTGCTCAACCGCCGCAAGCCCGCCAAGGCCGCCGAGGTAATGGAGCACGCCGAGCCGGAGGAGATGGCGGCGTCGCTCGCCGCCAAGCCGGCGCCGGAGAAGCCTGCGCCCGGGGCGCGGCCTGTCCGGCCAACCGCCAGCAGGACCGGTCGACCGTCGGGTAAGCGAAACACCCGGCGGTAGGGGGGTGGGTGTCCGGAGCTGCAGCGTCGTTGCGGCGGCCCTGCTGTCGCTGATCGGCGGGCTGGGCCTGTCGGCATGCTCGGGCAGCCCCGCCGACAGCATCGACTACGCCGTCGACGGCACATTGGTCAGCTACAACACCAACACCGTCGCCGGCGCCGCATCGGGCGGGCCGCAGGCCTTCGCTCGGGTGCTGACGGGCTTCAACTATCACGGACCCGACGGCCAGGTCGTCGGTGACCACGACTTCGGCTCCATCTCGGTCGTCGGGCGTGCGCCGCTGGTGCTGGACTACGAGATCAGCGCGAATGCGGTGTATTCCGACGGCAAGCCCGTCACCTGCGACGACATGGTCCTGGCGTGGGCGTCACAGTCGGGTCGGCTGCCCGGGTTCGACGCGGCCAACCGCGCTGGGTACAGCGATATCGCGTCTGTCGACTGCGCGCCGGGGCAGAAGAAGGCGCGGGTGACCTTCGCCCAGGACCGCGGGTTCGTCGACTTCGGCCAGCTGTTCACCGCGACGTCGATGATGCCGTCGCACGTCATCGCCGACGAACTCGGCATCGATGTCACGACCGCGCTGCTCAACGACGACGGCCCGGCTGTCGAACGCATCGCGCAGGTGTGGAACAACACGTGGAATCTCAATCCAGCCGATTTCGACAGCAAACGATTCCCGTCGTCGGGGCCGTACAAGCTCGAGTCGGTGAACAAGGACGGCTCTGTCGTGCTGGTCGCCAACGACAAGTGGTGGGGCGCAAAGCCCGTCACCGAGAAGGTGACCGTGTGGCCGCGGGGTGCTGACATCCAGGACAAGGCCAATCAGGGCGCCTACGACGTCGTCGACGTGTCGACTGGGTCATCGGGAACGCTGACCCTGCCCGACGACTATGTCCGAACCGACTCGCCGTCGGCAGGCATCGAACAGCTGATCTTCGCGCCCCAGGGACCGGTGGCGGGCCCGCCCGCGCGCCGGGCGCTGGCGCTGTGCACGCCTCGCGATGTGATCGCCAAGAACGCTGGGCTGCCCATCGCCAACTCCCGGCTCAACCCGGCGACCGAGGATGCGTTCGGCGGGTCCGAGGGCGCCGTCGAGGCCGGACAGTTCGTCGTCGCCAATCCCGGCGCCGCCCGCGGCGCGCTCAACAATCAGCCGATGACCGTGCGCATCGGTTACCAGAGCCCGAACGCGCGGTTGGCGGCGACCGTCGGTGCGATCGCGAAAGCATGCGCTCCCGCGGGCATCACCGTGCAGGACGCCGCATCGGACTCCGTCGGTCCACAGAGTCTGCGCGACAACAAGATTGACGTACTGATCGCGAGCACCGGCGGCGCCGCAGGAAGCGGATCCACGGGCTCGTCGGCGATGGACGCCTACGACCTGCACACCGGCAACGGCAACAATCTGTCGGGCTACTCCAACGAGCGCATCGACGGCATCATTTCGTCGATCGCGGTGACGTCCGACCCGAAGGAAGTGGCCAGACTGCTCGGTGAGGGCGGATCGATCCTGTGGGGCGACATGCCGACGCTTCCGCTTTACCGTCAACAGCGAACACTGCTGACTTCGAAGAAGATGTATGCGGTGAGCAGTAATCCGACTCGATGGGGCGCGGGGTGGAACATGGACCGCTGGGTGCTGGAGCAATGACCGATATCTCGCGACTGATCGCGTCCCTGACGCGTGAAGTACCCGACTTCCCCGAGCCGGGCATCCAGTTCAAGGACCTCACGCCGCTGCTGGCCGACGCGCGCGGCCTGGACGCGGTGTCAGATGCGCTTGCGGACATCGCCAGGGGCACGGACCTGGTGGCCGGCGTGGACGCCCGCGGCTTCCTGCTGGGTGGCGCCGTCGCCATCAAACTCGGCATCGGTGTGCTGGCGGTCCGCAAGGGCGGAAAGCTGCCGCCGCCGGTGTTCGGCGAAACCTACGAGCTGGAGTACGGCACGGCCACCCTCGAGGTACCGGCCGAAGGGATCGAGCTGGCGGGCCGGAACATCGTCATCATCGACGACGTTTTAGCTACTGGCGGCACACTGGCCGCGACGGCCAAGTTGCTGCGCAACGCCGGCTCAAACGTCACGGGTGCCGCCGTGGTGCTCGAGCTGCCCGCCCTCGGGGGCCGCGACGTGCTCAAACCCTTGCCAGTCAGCAGCTTGCACACGGTGTGAGGGATATCCTCGAAGTCTGTTGACACGGAGGGCGATGAGAGCTCGCGCGAAGAGCAGATATCGGAGGTGACCATGGCTGACGATCCCGGCACGGGACAGGCCGTGCAGGCACCTCCCGGCGCGCAGATCCCCGAGACACAGCCGCTGGAGATTCCCAGGACCTCCACGAGCGCGTCACGGCGGGTGCGGGCCCGGCTGGCCCGCCGGATGACCGCTCAGCGCAGCGCCGTCAACCCGGTGCTGGAGCCGTTGGTAGCCGTGCACAAGGGCTTCGTCCCGAAGGCCAACCTGGCGCTGCTGCAGAAGGCGTACGAGGTGGCCGAGGAGCGGCACGCCGACCAGATGCGCCGTTCCGGCGACCCGTACATCACCCATCCGCTTGCCGTCGCCAACATCCTGGCCGAGCTCGGCATGGACACCACCACGCTGGTCGCCGCGCTGCTGCACGACACGGTCGAGGACACCGGCTACACGATGGAACAGCTGACCGCCGACTTCGGTGAGGAAGTGGCCCATCTGGTGGACGGCGTCACCAAGCTCGACAAAGTGGCGTTGGGGACCGCGGCCGACGCCGAGACGATCCGCAAGATGATCATCGCGATGGCCCGCGACGGGCGGGTGCTGGTGATCAAGGTCGCCGACCGACTGCACAACATGCGCACCATGCGGTTCCTGCCGCCGGAGAAGCAGGCCCGCAAGGCCCGGGAGACGCTGGAAGTCATTGCGCCACTGGCACATCGGCTGGGCATGGCGACGGTGAAGTGGGAGTTGGAGGACCTGTCCTTCGCGATCCTGCATCCGAAGAAGTACGAGGAGATCGTCCGGCTGGTCGCCGGTCGGGCGCCGTCGCGTGACACCTACCTGGCCAAGGTGCGTGACGAAATTACCACCACGCTCAACGCGTCGAAGATCAACGCGAGCGTCGAGGGCAGGCCCAAGCACTACTGGTCGATCTACCAGAAGATGATCGTCAAGGGCCGCGACTTCGACGACATCCACGATCTGGTGGGTGTGCGCATCCTGTGCGACGAGATCCGCGACTGTTACGCCGCTGTGGGCGTGGTGCATTCGGTGTGGCAACCGATGCCGGGGCGGTTCAAGGACTACATCGCCCAACCGCGTTACGCGGTGTACCAGTCGCTGCACACCACGGTCGTCGGTCCGGAGGGCAAGCCGCTGGAAGTGCAGATCCGCACCCGCGACATGCACATCACCGCCGAGTACGGCATCGCGGCGCACTGGCGCTACAAGGAAACCAAGGGCCGCAACGCCCCGCATCCGCACGCCGCGGCCGAGATCGACGACATGGCATGGATGCGTCAGCTGCTCGACTGGCAGCGGGAGGCCGCGGACCCCGGCGAGTTCCTGGAGGCGCTGCGCTACGACCTTGCGGTGCAAGAGATCTTCGTGTTCACGCCAAAGGGCGATCTGATAACGCTGCCGGCGGGCTCGACTCCCGTCGACTTCGCCTATGCGGTGCACACCGAGGTCGGCCATCGCTGCATCGGCTCGCGCGTCAACGGCCGGTTGGTGGCGCTCGAGCGCAAGCTCGAAAACGGCGACCAGGTTGAGGTTTTCACGTCGAAGGCGCCGAATGCGGGACCGTCGCGGGACTGGCAGAGCTTCGTGGTGTCGCCGCGTGCGAAGGCGAAGATCCGGCAATGGTTCGCCAAGGAGCGCCGCGAGGAGGCGCTGGAATCAGGTAAGGACGCGATCGGGCGCGAAGTGCGGCGCAGCGGACTTCCATTGCAGCGCTTGATGAATGCAGAGTCGATGGCGGCGCTGGCCCGGGAACTGCGGTACACGGATGTGTCGGCGCTCTACACCGCGGTGGGGGAGGGCCACGTCTCGGCGCGGCACGTGGTGCAGCGGCTGGTGGCCCAATTGGGTGGCGACGATGAGGCCGCCGACGAACTCGCCGAGCGCTCGACACCCGCGACCATGCCGGTGCGCCAGCGCAGTACCGAGGATGTCGGCGTTGCGGTGCCCGGCGCTCCCGGCGTGCTGTCGAAGCTGGCCAAGTGCTGCACGCCGGTGCCCGGCGACAACATCATGGGATTCGTCACCCGCGCCGGCGGTGTGAGCGTGCACCGCACCGACTGCACGAATGCCACGTCGCTGCAACAGCAGTCGGAGCGGATCATCGACGTCCAGTGGGCCCCGTCGCCGTCGTCGGTGTTCCTGGTGGCCATCCAGGTGGAGGCACTCGATCGGCACCGGCTGCTCTCGGATGTGACGCGCGTGCTGGCCGACGAGAAGGTGAACATCCTTTCGGCGTCGGTGACGACGTCCGACGATCGCGTGGCCATCAGCCGGTTCACGTTCGAAATGGGCGACCCAAAGCACCTCGGCCACCTGCTCAACGTGGTGCGCAACGTGGAGGGCGTCTACGACGTCTACCGCGTGACGTCCGCCGCCTAGCGTCCGCACCGGAGATGAAGGTCACCAAGGTCGAGGGCGACGACGCCCGGTTCTACCTCAAGACGGCACCGACCAAGCAGTAGCAGCGCGGCGCCCCGTCAGCCGGCCCGGACTGACTTGATCGTCACATCTGTCACAGGCTTGCCGTCGTCGCTGCCGTCAGCGACCCCGGCCGCCGCGATCATGTCCAGGGCCATCAGTCCGGGGCTGTCGATAGTGCCGAACACCGTGTAGGTCGGCGGCAACTGCGAGTCCTTGTAGACCAGGAAGAACTGGCTGCCGTTGGTGCCAGGGCCTGAATTGGCCATGGCCAGCGTGCCCCGCGGGTAGACCACCGGGTTCTTCAAGGCAGGATCTGTCATCCGGAACTGGTTCGTGGGGTACTCGTTCGGGAACCGGTAACCAGGTCCGCCCGTGCCGCTCGCCGTCGGGTCGCCGCATTGCAGCACGCCGAGTTCGGTCGAGGTGGTCAGCCGATGGCACTTGGTGTTGTCGAAGAACCCCTGCTTCGCCAGGCTCGTGAAGTTGTTGACTGTGCACGGTGTCTTGCCGTTGTCCAGCTTCAGACCGATTCTGCCCTGCGTCGTGACGATCTCTGCGGGGAGGACGGCCGGATCAGCCGCGATCCGGCCGTTCTGCGGCGGCTTGACGGGCTTGCTCGCCGGTTCCGTCGTCGCCGGATATTGGCAGTTGGAGCCCAGCGTCTTCGGCGGGTCGAAGGCCGGCAGTTTGTTGTCGACCGGCGACGGGGTCGCCGTGATATGCGGGTGCTCGGGTGTCAGACCGTCCAGCGACTCGAGGTCGCGGGCGACCTGAACGAGGAACAAGACGCTCAGCACCACCACCAGGATGGTGAGCACCGTGATCAGGTAGCTGATGACCAGCCCTGCGATGGCCAGCCCGCGGCCCTCCTCGCCGGTCTTGCGGATCTGCGACAGCGAGATGTGGCCGAAGATGATGCCCAGCGGTGCGAACAGAAACGCGCACACCAGGGACACGATTGCCAGCGCATTGGTCGGCTGCGGCTGGGGATGTCGGGGATAGCCGTAGGGCCCCGCATACGCGCCCGGCGGTGGCGGTGGGTACGCGCCGTACGGCGGAGGCGGAGTGGTCATGGCCGGGTCAGTCGAGCAGGATCGACTTGATCTGGACGCCGTCCTTCGGCTTGCCGTCCTGGCTTCCGTCGGCGGTGCCGGCGGCGGCGATCTTGTCCAGCGTCGCCAGCCCGGTCTGGTCGATGGTGCCGAACGCCGTGTAGTTCGGCGGCAGCTGTGAATCCTTGTACACCAGGAAGAACTGGCTGCCGTTGGTGCCGGGGCCCGCGTTGGCCATCGCCAGCGTGCCGCGCGGATAGGTCACGGGCTGCTGCAGCTTCGGATCGTCCGGCTGGAACTGGTTGGTCGGGTACTCGTTGTCGAACTGGTAACCCGGACCGCCGGTGCCCTGGCCCGTCGGGTCGCCACACTGCAGCACCGATAGCCCCTCCGAGGTGGTCAGCCGGTGGCACGGCGTGTCGTTGAAGAAACCCTGCTGCGCCAGGTTGGCGAAGCTGTTCACCGTGCACGGTGCCTTCGCGTTGTCGAGCTGCAGCCCGATGTTGCCCTGGTTTGTCGACATGCTGGCGCTGACCTGCGCCGGGTCGGTCGGGACCTTGCCGGTGCGCGGCGGGTTGATCGGCTTGCTCGCCTTGTCCGCCGACGCCGGGTACTGGCAGTTGGCGCCCAGGTTGGCCGGCGCCGCGAAGGCGGGCAGCTGTCCCGGCGCCGACGGGGCGGCGCTGGGCGCGGAGGACGGCGTGGTCGTGGCCGCCGACGCGGCCTCGCTGTTCGAATCGTGCTTGGTGAGGAAGAAGGTGGCCACCGCGGCGATCACGAGGACCACGGCCAGGGCGGATCCGACGATCGCGTAGAGGCGGCGCCTCCGTTCCTTCGCTGCTCGGCGCTCGAGCTGGCGCTCGAGTTTGCGCTTCGCTGTTGCACGCCGTTGTTCGTTGGTCGGCACCGCCGCTGTCCTCCTCATGATCTACCTCGGTCGGCAACGAGTGTGCCAGGCGTTGCTGAACGCGGGGCTCGCGACCCACGTCAACTGGGGATGGGACACTGGACGCCGTGTTGATCACCGGATTCCCGGCCGGCATGTTGGCGTGCAACTGCTACGTGCTAGCCAAGCGGGCCGGCACCGACGCGATCATCGTCGACCCGGGCCAACGTGCGATGGGGCCGCTACGGCAGATCCTCGACGAGAACCACCTGACGCCCGCCGCGGTGCTGCTGACGCACGGGCACGTCGACCACATCTGGTCGGCGCAGAAGGTCGCCGACATGTACGGCTGCCCGGCCTACATCCATCCTGAAGACCGCTTCATGCTGACCGACCCGATCAAGGACTTCGGGCCGCGGCTGGCGCAGATCGCGTTCGGCGCGCTGTTCCGCGAACCCAAACAAGTCGTTGAGCTGGACCGCGACGGCGACAAGGTAGATGTGGGTGATGTGACAGTCACCGTCGACCACACGCCCGGCCACACACGCGGCTCCGTGGTGTTCCGGGTTTCGGACGGACCGGAAGAGGTCGTCTTCAGCGGTGACACCTTGTTCCGTCAGTCGGTGGGCCGCACCGATCTGCCCGGCGGCAGCGGCCGCGACCTGCTGGGCTCGATCGTGACAAAACTGTTGGTGCTCGACAACGACACCGTGGTACTACCGGGACACGGCGAGAAGACCACGATCGGCTTCGAACGCCGCACCAACCCTTTCCTCGAAGGCTTGAACTAGTGACCGAATTTCAGGCGCCCAAGGGCGTCCCGGATTACCTGCCGCCCGACTCGGCGCAGTTCGTCGGCGTGCGTGACGGCCTGCTCGACGCCGCCCGGCGCGCCGGGTACGGCGACATCGAACTGCCGATCTTCGAAGACACCGCGCTGTTCGCCCGCGGGGTGGGGGAATCCACCGACGTGGTGTCGAAGGAGATGTACACCTTCGCCGACCGCGGCGACCGCTCGGTGACGCTGCGCCCTGAGGGCACCGCGAGTGTGATGCGCGCGGTGATCGAGCATGGCCTCGAGCGCGGGCCGCTGCCCGTGAAGCTCTGTTACGCCGGTCCGTTCTTCCGTTACGAGCGCCCGCAGGCCGGGCGCTACCGGCAGCTGCAGCAGGTCGGGGTCGAGGCGATCGGGGTCGACGACCCGGCGTTGGACGCCGAGGTGATCGCCGTTGCCGACGCCGGTTTCCGCTCGCTGGGGCTCGACGGGTTCCGGTTGGAGATCACGTCACTGGGTGACGACACGTGCCGGCCGCAATATCGGGAGCTGTTGCAGGACTTCCTGTTCAAGCTCGACCTCGACGAGGAGACCCGTCGGCGCGCCGAGATCAACCCGCTGCGGGTGCTCGACGACAAGCGCCCTAAGATGCGCGAGATGACCGCGGATGCGCCAGTCATGCTCAATCACCTGTCCGATGTCGCCAAGCAGCATTTCGACACTGTGCTCGTACATCTCGACGCGTTAGGCGTGCCGTATGTGATCAATCCGCGGATGGTGCGTGGGCTGGATTACTACACCAAGACGACGTTCGAGTTCATCCACGACGGTCTCGGTGCCCAGTCGGGCATCGGCGGCGGCGGTCGCTACGACGGGCTGATGCATCAGCTCGGTGGAAAAGACCTGTCCGGCATCGGCTTTGGCCTTGGTGTCGATCGGACGCTGCTGGCACTGAAGGCCGAGGGCAAGACCGTCGGCGGGACCACGCGCGTCGACGTGTTCGGTGTGCCGTTGGGGGAGCAGGCCAAGTTGAAGTTGGCCGTACTGGCGGCACGGCTGCGCGCGGCCGGTGTGCGCGTGGACCTGTCTTATGGCGACCGCGGCGTCAAGGGCGCGATGCGCGCCGCGGACCGCTCTGGCGCATCGATCGCCCTGGTCGCCGGTGACCGCGACATCGAGGCGGGCACGATCGGTGTGAAGAACCTCGCCACGGGTGAGCAGATCGACATACCCGTCGACGGCGTTCTCGCCGAAGTGCTTTCGCGCCTCAGCCTCGCCTAGCCGCTCCGCACCACCGCGCTCAGCAGTTCGTCGACAGTGCCGACGCCACCGTCGAATGGGTTGCCGCGCTTGAGGACGTGTGTACCGCCGGGCGTCACCGCGACGAGTTTCGGTGAGCTCGAACCGATCTGCAGCCTTCGCGCGAAGCGCACCTGATCCATCGGTACCACGGCTCCGCCGCCGTAACTGAACAACCCGAGCTTGCGGTCGATGACGGCCACTGGACGGCATTCGTGCAGCGGCTGGCCGCGGCGTGGCGAATCTTGCGCACCACGGCATAGGTCGCCGCGGCGAAGACGAGGCCGCCAGCCAGGAATGCCGCGCCCAGCGCCCTGGAGGGCACCGCCGCCGCGAGCGCCACGGCGCCGAACCCACCGGCGACGAGGGTGAGCACGCCGAGCACGAACGCCAGGACCGTCAACGCACCTGTGCAGCGATCGAAGACCAGCACCCGACGGCCGTCATCGGTTACTACAAGTCCGCCCGTGTCGGCCAGTGTCCGGAAAGGGGATGCTGCGTTCACGTACTGCGGACTGCACATCGGCGGGCGCGAACGTACGCAGATTCGCAGAGTTGGCCGGTGTGTCGGGTGCAGACACGCTCGCTCGCGGGCGTGGCGACCGCATTCGAAGCGCAAACGCCATCTGTGACAGCATGCCGTCGCGCAGCGTCAGGGTGTGCAGCAGTACCGCGCCGACATGCGCGGCAATCACGGCCACCAATACGTAGGCGAACAGCGAATGTGTTTGGCGGAGTATGAAATACAGGTCGGCACTGAACGGCGCAATGCGTGGCAGATTGAGTGATCCGAAAATCTCCGCCGACCGGCCCGACGCCGACACCATGGCCCATCCGATCAGCGGCTGAGCCAGCAAGAGCGCGTACGTCGTCAGCTCGGAACCCACCACGAACTTGTGTTCGAGCCAGCCGACAGTGTCGGGAAGTTTCGGCACGCGGTGGGTGAACCTGTTGATCGCGCGCACGACCACCATTACGAGGATCAGAATGCCAAGCGTCATGTGGACACTCCGCAGCGATGCGTAGGAGCCGAGCGAGTTCACCATGACGAACCCGATGAACAGCGCGCTGAAGACGAGTACCGCGGTGAGCCAGTGCAGGATGCGCGTCCGAACCGGGTAACGAGCCGGCGCCGTCATTGCGCAACCTCATCGACCTGCACGACGGACGGCATCTTCACCTCGCCGGTCCTGGCGCGATACGACATCGCGTACACGGCCGATCGTGCGCTCAGCAGTGGATCGTCCGTCGGCTCGATTCCGTCCGGCAGCACCATCGGATCGAAGTTGACGTCGCGGGCGTTGCCGGGCCCTTCGGTCTCGATAGCCGTCAGCGTGAGCACTCCGGCATCTATGGTGCGACGGTCGTTCGGCCACGGCAGGGTGGCGTCGCGCACCGGATCGCCCGGGTTTCCGATGGTCAGCTTCAACTGGTACTGCAGGGGGCCGGTCTTCATCTGCCGGACCAGCGCATCGAACAGCGCGTTCTGTGTGCCCAGTCGCGGGGGCTGCGACGCCTGCAGTGGTACGAACTCCCACCGAACCGGGCTGCGCACTCCGGCCGCGTTGACGAGGTAGAAGGTGTTCAGACTGCGGTACGTGCTGTCGGCGAAGCCCGGCGTCGGTGGATGCTGCTTGATCACCGCCATCGCGGCCGCAGTCTCCGGATGGGCGGCCAGGAATGCCGACATTGCCGCCGGATCGGGATGACCAGTCGCAGGGACGACTTTGGAGGCAAAGAGCCGGTCGTAGAAGCCCTGCGGCGAGTTATCGGGGAACACCGGAAGATTCAGCATTGCTGTACGCCATTGCGTGGCGTCAGGGAGCGCGAACGCCAGCGCAAGACTGCGTGCCGCTCCAGGTGTGTCGGCCATGCCCGGATGACCGCCGCTGAGTGAGAACCGTCCCACCACAGGGGTCTGGCCGGGCGCAAATACCGCCGCCTTCGACAGTTCCGCGCCGTTGCCGTTGCTGTCGAAGTAGCCGGCGACCGCGACGCCCTTGGCGTGATTCCGACGGAAGCCGGGATGGAGCCCGAACACCGCGCGGAAACCGTCCATGAAGGTGCTCGGCGTCAACGCCGTGCCCGCGCCGATCCATTTGTTGGCATACGCGACCGCACCGAGATCAGCGGCCAAGAATGCGCCGACCGCAGCGATGCCGACCAGAACCGAGCGACGGCCGAGTTGGGTCACTACTGCGTAAACGTGTCTGCGAACGGATCGGTTCACATTGTGAGCCACATCACATCCGCTTGGCGCCGGCGTTGAGACTAGATGGCCATCGCGGCGCGAACGTCGGCCTCCGACGCCGAGCCGCCAGTGCCGGACGACGTGATCCGGCCGGACTCCAGGATGTAGTAGCGCTGCGACGACTCGAGAGGGAAGCCGATATGTTGCTCGACGAGCAGTACACCGGGGTCACCGCGCTTCGTCAAGTCGGTGATCGCCGCTCGATCTCGGCAACCACCGACGGTTGGATGCCTTCCGTCGGCTCGTCGAGGATCAGACACTTCGGCGACGTGATCAATGCCCTCGCGATCGCCAGCTGCTGCCGTTGCCCACCGGACAGCAGGCCGGCCCGCCGCGTCAACAGCTCCGTGAGAGCGGGGAACAGGTCGAGCTGCTCGTCGATCAGCTGCTTGACGTTCTTGCGGCCGTCGGCGACGACCTGAAGGTTCTCCTCCGTCGCCAGCTGCCCGAACGAGGCGCTGGGCCGCAGCTTGGTGATGTCGTCACCGTTGAAAACCACTTTGCTCGCAATGCATTTCAACAGCCCGACGGCCGGGCGCAGCAAAGTGGTCTTGCCTGCGCCGTTGTGGCCCATCGAACCGTCACTTCGGAGATCGCCATGGTGCCCGACAGCGAGTTGAGCGCACCCACCTTGATGTTCGGCCCCGAGGTGTCCACGCACGATGCGGCGTTTGTCGAGTCGGATTCGGTCGCCTTGTTCCGCAGCCGGACAGCAACAGGCTGGTCGCGGCGACGACGCTTCCCGCAGCAACAGCCGTTCTCGATGTCAGCAGCGCACATCGGGTGATGAGCGTCGGCAGGAGCGCAGAAGTGAAGACACCCTTAGCGGTGTCGAATCGGGACGTTAGATCGCGTGTGTTTCTCGAATGTCTGTGGGTGACGAATGAATTAACGTTTGCTGGCCTGGCATTCGTTTGCCGTTCGCCGGGGTACGGCGTAGCCGAAGCCGTTGTCCTTGTAACGATCAGGTACCGTGCGGCGATGTGACGGACATGCGAAAAACGACAGCCAGGGTCGGGGTGGCATTGGCCGTGGCAGCCGCCGCTATTGCGGTAAGTCATGGCGCGGCGAGCGCTGAGCCGGCAGGCCACCAGGTGCGCTATACGCTCACGTCGGGCGGCCCCGCGGATTTCGACCTCTTCTATCTGACGACGCAACCTCCGAGCAAGGACGCCTACAACGCCGACGCGTACTCGTTCGTGAAACGAGAGACGGTCAACCTCGCGCCTGGCGTGCCATGGGTATTCGAAACCACGCTCGCCGACCCGCAATGGGCGATCTTCACCGTCAGCAGCACCACGCACGGCGGACAGGCCGCACCGAATCCACACTGCGAGATCGCCGTCGACGGCCAGGTGGTCGTGCAGCAGGACGCGCCTTACAACCTGCAGTGCAAGCTGTCGCAGTGGTGATCTAGCCGGCTTTCCGGTCTGCGCCGAAATTGCATTCCAGCAGGTGACTACTCGCTTCGTCTGCCGGAATCCAATTTCGCGGATTGCCGACGACCTATCCTTTGTCGGGTGACGGCGGCAGGAGTGGCATGCGCCGCATGCGGCACTGACCTGCGCGCGAACGCCAAGTTCTGCGACGAGTGCGGCGCGCCGGTAGCCGCGCATGGGCCATCAGCGGAGTACAAGCAAGTGACGGTGCTGTACCGCGCTTTCCGCGATCGCTATCGCGCGATGGCGACGGGGCTCGGCTTCGAGGGACACATGGCGATGGCGGAGGCCATGGCGTAGCCGGCTCAGCCGCTAATCAGCGACGCGGCGATTGTGGACGTCGATCACGACCATCGAAGCGTCGAGAAGCGGCGTATCGATGTGGTGGGTGCGCCCGTGCGCAGCGAGGTCGTCGAGAACGCTGATTTCGATGGGACGGCCGGCGCGCATGTCGCGGAACATAGACGGGCCGAACGTGGACGACGGATCGGTGAGCATCGCGTCCAGACCGGTGCGGGCGGCATCGGTGAGGGGATAACCCGCTGCGGCCGCGATCGATGATACTTCGGCGAAAACCCGGTGGCCCAAGTCGATCCCGCCGTCGGCTCGTGCGATCGGACCTATCTCGTCGCCAACAAGGCAGGTGAGCGCTGCCGTCGAGGTGATGAACGCGAACTTCTCCCACATGGCCGCGATGACGTCATCGCGGACGGTCACGGCGATGTCGGGCGTCTCGAGTTCAGCGAGTGTGCGCGCGACGCCCTCGGTGTCGCCTCCGTCGACCAGGCCGATCTGCATGTCGATACCGGGCACAACCACCGCGATGGTGCCGTCGTCGGACATGGACGCGATCAACCGGGTGGCGGCGCCAAGGACGTGCTGCGCACCGAACGCAGCGGTCAGCAGGGAAAGGTGCCTGATGCCGTTCATGATGGGCACGATTCGGCTGTCCGGGCCTACGGCAGAACGGATGTCGTCGATCGCCGATTCGACGGCGCTAGTTCGGACGGCGACGAGGATGACATCGTAGGTGTCGTTGAGGTCGGCCGCGGTCACGGCGTTGACGCGGACGGTGCGTACGTCCTCGCCAAGGCGCAGGCGTAGTCCGCCCGGGGTCAATCGCGCGAGTGTCTGCGGGTGAACAAGGAAGGTGACGTCCCGCCCAGCGGCGATCAACCGTTCCCCTATGTAACCGCCGGCCGCTCCCGCGCCGACGATCAGTACGGTCACGATCGTAGCGCGCGCACGAACGATGCTACTGCCGCGCCGATTTCGTCAGGGCTGTCCTCCTGAAGAAAATGCACACCGGGCACTGAGACCTCAGTCTGGTTCGGCCAGGTGCGGACGAAGTCAAGGGCGCGTCGACGGATCAACGCACCTGGCTCACCCTTGACGAACAGCTTGGGCAGATCGCACTGCGACAGCCACGCACCGTATTCCTCGACCGTGGCGACGACGTCGGCCGGTTCGCCCTCGATCGGGATGTTGCGGGGCCAGGACAGTGTCGGCCTGCGATCCTCACCCGCGTTGCGGAACGGTCGGCGGTAGTGGTCCATCTCCTCGTCGCTGAGCTGCCGCTTGACTGACGCGGGCAGCACCTGCTCGACGAAGGTGTTCTGCTCCAACACCATTGACTCCCCACTCGTGGAACGGAAGCCCTGGAAGATGTCCCGCATGGTACCGGGGAAGTCCGACCAACCGATCGGCATCGCGATCGCCTCCATGTATGCGATGCCCGCGACTCGGTCGCGGTGCTGGTTGGCCCAGTCGAAGCCGAGCGCCGAACCCCAATCGTGCAGAACGAGAATCACCCGATCGCCGAGATCGAGTGCGTCCCAGAGCGCAAACAGGTAGTCGCGCTGTTCGGCGTATTGGTAGCGATCGGGTCCGGAGTCGTCGAGCTTGTCCGAGCCGCCCATGCCGATCAGATCGCACGCGACGAGCCTGCCGAGCCCTTCGAGGTGCGGCATCACGTTGCGCCACAGATACGACGACGTCGGATTGCCATGCTGGAACACGATCGCGTCGCCCTGGCCCTCGTCGATGTAGGCCATCCGCTTGCCGTTGACCTGCTTGTGCTGCAGCTGCCCGTACGGTTTTGCGCCCGGCATAGGTTCCTCCTCAATTCGGTTGGGTGTCAGCGAGTTTGGCGGCAGCCTCCCTGGCAACCCGCAAGATTCGGGCCGAGAACTTCGGGTCGGCCACCGCACGGGCCAGCGCCATCCCGCCGACACACACCGTCATCAGCGCGATCGCATCGTCAAGACGCTCGTCGTCCCCGTCACAGATCGCGGACAATGAGCCCCGCAGTTCACGCTCATAGCAGGTGCGAAAGTCTTCTGACGCGTGGGCCGCGTCCGAGCTCAGCGTCGCGAATCCGCAACTGGTGGAGAGGTCGTCGCGGTGGGCGGTGGTGAGGTAGCGCTTGGCCAGGCCTGTGAACCGGTCACGCCAAGACTCGCCGCGTCTCGGCTTGATCCACTGCGGGCGGCCGGTGGTGATCGCCCGCGTGAACGCGGCGTTGGCCAGGTCGTCCTTGCTGGAGAAGTGCGAGTAGAACGCGCCGTGCGTCAACCCGGCGTCGCGCATGACTGGGACGATCGCCGCGCCGTCAAGCCCCTCCTCGCGAATCCTGCGCGCGGCGGCGTCCAGGATCCTGTCGAGCGATTCCCGCTTGCTCTCGACTCGTGTGCCTGCGCCCATTCGCATGATGCACATCATGCTAGTCGCATGACGCCCATCATGCGAGTGCGTTGGCGTCCTCCTGTGTGCAGGGGCCATGGTCTTCTCGACGTTCAGAGACAAGCGAGCAACTTCCTTGACATTCGATCGAACAGGGGTTCGAATGGAAGTTGTGCGATGGGACGGTCAGGGCATCAGCGTCGACGACGGCGCCCTGCCTGGCCTGCAGCGCATCGGCTTCGTCCGCACCGTGCGCACCCCGCAGTTCGAGGGCATCACGTTTCACGAGGTGCTCTGCAAGTCGGCGCTGAACAAGGTGCCCAACGCGGCGATGCTGCCGTTCCGATACACCGTCAACGGCTACCGCGGCTGCTCGCATGCCTGTCGCTACTGCTTCGCGCGGCCCACCCACGAGTACCTCGACATGGACTGCGGCACCGACTTCGACACCCAGGTCGTGGTCAAGACCAACGTCGTCGAGGTGCTGCGCCGAGAGTTACGCAAGCCGTCCTGGCAGCGGGAGACCGTCGCGCTGGGCACCAACACCGACCCGTATCAACGCGCGGAGGGCCGCTACGCGCTGATGCCCGGCATCATCGGCGCACTGGCGGATTCCGGTACACCGTTTTCCATCCTCACCAAGGGCACCCTGCTGCGCCGCGATCTGCCGCTGATCACCGAGGCCGCACGCAGAGTCGACGTCAGCGTCGCGGTGTCGCTGGCGGTCGGCGATCCAGAACTGCACAAGGACGTCGAGCCCGGCACGCCGTCGCCGCAGGCACGGTTGGGATTGATCGCCGCCATCCGTGAGGCCAGCCTCGGCTGTCACGTCATGGTCGCGCCGGTGCTGCCGCGATTGACCGACTCGATCGAAGACCTCGACGCGCTACTGGCCCAGATCGCCGAGGCGGGCGCGACGGGCGTGACGGTGTTCGGCCTTCATCTGCGTGGCTCCACGCGCGGATGGTTCATGGCTTGGTTGGCGAAATCGCATCCCGAGCTGGTGGGAGAGTACCGCGAGTTGTACAGGCGCGGAGCGTATCTCCCGGCGGACTACAGGAAGATGCTGAACGACCGGGTGACGCCGTTGGTTGCGAAGTACGGTCTGGCACCCGACCACCGGTCCTTCCGGGCGGTGGAGGTCCCGGCCGCGCCACCCCCCGCCGAGGTCCTGCAGCCGACGCTGTTCTGACCGTTTCGGCGCAAGAAGGTCAGTGCTTGACCTCTTTGAACGGCACACCGCGGTCGGCCGCATACTCACGGGGGAAGCCCAATATGCGTTCGCCGATGATGTTGCGTGCGATCTCGGTGGTGCCGCCGCCGAGCGCCGCCGTCTGCCGCGACAGGTATCGCTCGCCGTAGCGGATGAGCTCGTTGTCGACGTCGACCACGCCTGCACTCCCGGTGATCGCCAGCGCGGTATCGAACTCCAGATGATGGGTCTCCGCATGCGTGACGCGAATGATCGAGCCCGCCGCCGGGGGCAGCGAGCCGTCGAGGACCCCGTGATACACGTGGTCGATCAGCTGCTCCCGCACCGCCCGGTGCACCAACGCCCGACCCGCCCTTTCGCGGGCGCGTTCGTTGTCGCTCTGACCCGACTTCTCGAGTAGCGCCACGTAGTCGATGGGGACGTCTGTCTTGCCCTCTGCGCCAATGCCACTGGCGAATTCCGAGCCACCGCCGACCGCGCGCCGCTCGTGGTAGAGCTGCCGGGACGCGACGTGCCAGCCCTCGCCGACCCCGCCGACGACCGCGTCGTCGCCGAGCTCGAGATTGTCGAAGAACTCCTCGCAGAACTCGACCGACCCGTTGACCTGCTTGATGCGGCGCAAGGTGATACCCGGGCTGTTGATGGGCACCAGGAACATCGTCAGGCCCTCGTGCTTGGGCGCGTCCCAGTCGGTGCGGGCCAGCATCAGCCCGTAGTCGGCGGCGAAGGCGCTGGTGCTCCACGTCTTGGCGCCGTTGATCACCCACTTGTCGCCGACGCGATCGGCCCGGGTGATGACGCCTGCCAGATCGGATCCGCCGCTCGGCTCCGACAACAGCTGCACCAGCACCTCGTCGCCGCGCAGCGCGCCCGAAATGTGTTGGAGCTTTTGCGCTTCACTGCCGGTGTCGAGAATCGTTGCTGCACAGATCGTGAACGTCGGCGTGTTGAGGATGATCGGCAGCTCGTGATTGCGGGACTCGTTGTCGAAAGCCTTCTGATACGCGATGGGCAGACCGAGGCCGCCGTACTCGCGTGGGAAGCAGATGCCCGCGAATCCGCCGTCCCACAACATCCTTTGGAGTTCGCGCGCCCGCAGCCACGGCGCCTCTTCCCCGCGATCCGCCTCGGGTGGATTGTCCGGATCGATGCGCGGCATGTTCTCGGCGAGCCAGTTGCGTGCCCGGGCAGCGAACTCCTCGACCGACTCGTCGGTCTGCGTCGGGGTCTGCGTCGGGGCAGAGGTCGTGTCGGTCATATCAGGCATGCTCTAGCTTCTCGGTGAGCGCGTAGACGCGCAGGTTGTGTTCTTCGGGCGTGCCGAACATCGAGCGGTACAGCGTGACTCGGCGCAGGAACAGATGCAGGTCGTGCTCCCACGTCACCCCGATACCGCCGTGCAGTTGAATGCAGTCCTGCAGCATGCCGGGAGCATGTTCGCCCACATAGGATTTCGCCACGCTGACGGCCATGTCCGCGCCCGGCGAACGCGAAGCCACCTCTGCCACCGCGGCGTTCGTTGTTGCACGGCACGCCTCGAACCAGATCTTCAGGTCCGCGTATTTGTGTTTGAGCGCCTGGTAGGAGCCGATCGGACGGCCGAAGGAGTGCCGGTCGAATCCCCATTGGATGGTGAAGGCCACCACCGTGTCGAGAATGCCCACGACCTCGGCGCACTGCAGCGTCTGCGCGATCTGGCTCTGCCGGGCGATCAGCCCCGCGGTCTGCGCGGCCGATCCGACCGCCGCGGATTCGTCGACCTCGACGCCGTCGAACTGCACACGCGAATAGCCCTTCACAAGGTCGATCGACCGCTGCGGCTCGATGTGCACGCCCGGCGCGTCCGTCGGCACCAGGAACTGGCGTACGGCGCCCTCACACTGCGTGACCACCAGCAGGACCCCGCTCTCGGCGGCCGCCTCGACGCGATCTTTCACACCGTCGATCCGATAGCCGGATCCGGTGCGTGTGGCGGTCACCGCGGCGTCCAGTGGGGACCACGGCTTGCGGGGCTCATAGACGGCCCACGAGGCCACGATTTCGCCCGAAACCAGTGCTTCGATTGTCCCCTCGTGGTTTTCGGGCGCCTCCACCAGACCGGCCAACACGGTGCTGACCGGATGCAGGGGTCCGGGAGCGACGGTCCTGCCTGCCAGCTCTGCGACCAGGGCGAGATCGGCCACGCCGTCACCGGACACGCTGCCGCCGCCGAGCTCCTCGGGCACCAGCAGGCTCGTCCAGCCCAGCTCGGCGGCTCGGCGCCACCAATCGACCTCGAAGGACGTGCCTGCGGCATGGAGTTCACGCAGTCGGCCCAGTGAGGCCTCTTTCTCCAGGAACGACTGTGTCGTCGCCGCGAAGAGCAGCCGTTCTGGACTTGCCTTGTCGGTCATGAGATCGATTCAGCCTCTTCGGGGTTGGAGTTCGTAATGAGAGGGCGTGCCGGCCGCCCAGCACGCTCGCTGCAGCCGATGACGGTCAGGCGGGAATGACGAGGGGTGGCACGTCCAGCTTGTGGACGATCTCGTTCTGCACCTTGAACAGATCGATCATGTTGCCGCCCATGACCTTCCGCTGCCCCTCCTCATCGAGGCCCTGCAGGTCGTCGATCAGGTGGGTCGGCTCCGCCAGTCCCTCCGGGTGCGGCCAGTCGGAACCGAAGATCACCCGGTCGACGCCGCACAGCTCGGCCATCTTGGCGAAGTCGTCCTCCCAGAAGGGAGCGACGTAGACGCCGCGCCTGAAGGCCTCAACCGGATTCTCCGGGAACTCCTGCGGCATCTTCTTGTAGGTGTTCTCGAACTGCTTGAACAGGTAGGGCACCCAGTCCGCGCCGTTCTCGATCGAGAGGACGCGCAGATCCGGGTTGCGAGACAGCGCACCGTGGCACACCAGCGCCGCCATCGAGTCCTCGATCGGCCGCTTGCCCATCGAAACCATGCGGAACGCAGTCGGTTTGAACGGCAGGAACTCGTCGGCGGGCTCCCAGTCGTTGAGGTACTCTGCGTAGCCCGAGTCGGAGGCGTGCATCGACACCGGGATGCCTGCCGTCACGCACGCCTGCCAGAACGGGTCGAACTCGGGCAGGCCGAACGACCGGGTGCCGCGCATGCCGGGCACGGGCGCGGGACGCACCAGCACCGTCTTCGCGCCGCGTTCCAGACACCAGTCGAGCTCCTCGAGAGCACGGTCGACGATCGGCAGCGTGATCACCGGCGTGGAGAAGATCCGGCCCTCGTAGTCGAACTGCCATGTCTCGTACATCCACTCGTTGAGCGCGTGGATGACGTCGTGGATTAGCTCGGGATCGTCCTTCATGCGCTCTTCGACCAGACTTGCCAGTGTCGGGAACATCAACGAGTAGTCCAGACCCAGCCCGTCCATGACTTCCAGCCGCGCCGCCGGGTCGCGGAACGCGGGAATCGCCTTCATCGGCTTGCCCATCACCTCGCGGAAGCTCTTGCCGCCGCTGCCGTGCCGGAAGTACTCCTCTTGGGCGCCGGGCCTCGCGACAACCTCGAACGTCGGGTTGGGGATGTAGTCGCTCACCTGGTTGCGCACCATGATCTTGGTACGGCCGCGGACCTCGATGTAGTCGATGACGTTCTTGCGGTGGTCCGGCAGGAACTTGGTCAGCGCCTCTTTGGGCTCGTAGAAGTGGTTGTCGGCGTCGAACACCGGATAAGGGAGCTTGCGGGTCATTTCCGCCTCCTGGAAGTCTCGTTTTGCTTTGGTGGTAATGACATTACCACGTCTGGACCAGCGAAAACACCGACCCCGGAGAACCGTCTTTTCGGACGGGTACCGCGCAGGTCAGACGCGTTGGCCGGGCCGAACCAGACCGCTGACGCAGAAGTCGTAGATGTGGTCGGCGTTCACAGGTACACCGTTGAGTTCGGCGCCGAGGACCTGCAGCCTCATCGCGCCGAGCGCCGACTGCATGATCAAGGCGGCGGTGGCGTCGACGTCGAGGCCCGCGCGGAACGAACCATCGGCGATGCCACGGTTGATGATGTCCTTGATGAGCTCGTGCAAGGGGGAGAGCACGCGGGCGTACTCGCGGGGCAGCGACTCGGCCAGGTGGTCGTTGTAGTAGGTCAGGCCGCGGTTGACCTTGTCCTGAGTGGACGTTTCGGCCGGCGTGCAGATGCGGTCGATCAGCACCCGCAGCGCCTCGGCCGGGGGCAGCCCGGTGGTGTCCTCGCCCCATTTGCGCGTCGACTCGGACATGATCTTGTCGATCAGGGCGAGCAGCAGTTCATCTTTCGTGGAGAAGTGCTGGTAGAAGGACCGCAGCGACGTCTTGGACCGCTCGACGACCTCGAGCACCGTGAAGTCGGTCCGACCCGTTTCGCCGAGGATCGCCAGCGCCGACTTCATGAAGCGTCGCTCGCGGGGTTCGGCGTCGACATCGGTCGGCGACCGTCCGCTGGGCTTAGCCATCGTGGCACACCTCCCGGCTCGTCGTAGTACTGCTGGTAATGACGTTACCGGTTTTGCAGAACCTCGGTTACTGTTCCGTCCCATGACGACAGACTCAGTGCAGACGCCGTGGACCGTTCAGGGACTGCTCGACCTGTTCGATGTGCAGCCGGACGGGGAGAACCGCTTTATCGCCGAGCCGGGTCCGGCCGGCGAGGACGAGCGGCAGGTGGTGGAGGGCTCGCAGGTGCTCGCTCAGGCGATTGTGGCTGTGGCCAAACGGTTTCCGGAGAAGTCGGTGCGCTCGGTGTACGCGGTGTTCGCGCGGGCCGTCATGGTCGGTGCCGGTCCTGTCGAGTTGGAGATCGACGTCGTCAGCGAAGGCCGGTCCACCGCCACCGCAGTCGTCGCGGCCAAACAGAACGGCAAGCGGTGCATCACGATCACGGTGCTCGCCGACGTGCCGACCGGTGACGTCATCCGCCACCATCTGCCCCGACCGGCTGTCGCCGCACCCGCCGATGCGAACGCCTCGGAGATGCCGATGACCGGGCGGCAGTTGCGACTCGTCGATGTCGTCGACGTCAACAGCCCGGACGAGGTCGGCCCGCCGGAGCTGTACGCCTGGCTGCACTACGACCCGATCCCCACCCGCGACGACCTGGCGAAGGCCTTGATCGCGTACTTCACCGGGCACCTTGGGATTTCGACGACGATGCGCGCGCATGAAGGCATCGGGACCGCACAGTCGCACTTGACGGTGTCGACCGCGCCGATGACGATCTCGGTCAGCTTTCACGAGCCGGTGCGCTGGGACGGCTGGCTCCTCTACACCCACGAGAGCACCCAGGTCGGTGCGGGCATGTCCTATGTGCGGGGTGCGGTGCACACCGAGGAGGGCGAGCTGATCGCATCGTTCGCCCAGGACGCGTTGATCAGGCCGCTGCGCACCTCTGACACTGCGATCAAGGAGCAGTCGCGGCTCTAGCCGGACCGGACCGCCGAACGTTCCTTACCGCTCGAATTTTCACGGATTCTTCGAGCGGTAAGGAACGTTCGGCGCGCCTTGGATTTCAACGCGCCTTAGATTTTCAAGTAGCCCTTGTCCGCCGGGATCTGGGCGGCGGTCACCAGCGACGACGCATCGCTGGCCAGCCGCACCACGATGTCTGAGATCAGGTCGGGAGCGGCCAGCGAATCGGTCGGCAGCGCGCCCGGCGAGTAGCTGTGGATGTAGTTGGGGTGGTCCTGGAAGATCTTCCACATCGTCGTGTCGTTGCCCATCGGCGTGTCGGTCCCGTACGGATGCACCGAGTTGACGCGGATGCCGAATTCGCCGAGCTCGACCGCCAGCGAGTTGGTCAGCCCGACAACTCCGAACTTGCTCGCGCAGTAGTGCCCGCAGCCGGGAACGGCCTTGATGCCCGCGGCCGAGCTGATCGTGATGATCGAGCCGCCGTTACCCGCGTCGATCATCGGCGGCACCACCGCCTTGACCGTGTGCCACAGACCGGTGAGGTTGATGTCGAGCGTGTCCTGCCACTGCTGTGCCGAAATCTCCCACAGCCGACCCCAATTGAGGATGCCTGCGTTCGCGACGACGATGTCGAGGCGCCCGAACTGCTCCAGTGCGTCGGCCACCACCCGCTGTTGTCCGGCGGCATCGCGGACGTCGACCTCGTCGGCGAGGATCTTGCGGCCCTCGCCTTCGACCAGGCTCACCGTTTCGGCCAGGTCCTCCGGCGCGGCGGGCGGGTATCCGTTGTGTTCGGTGACCGGCGCGCACGCATCGATCGCCACGATGTCTGCGCCCGCCCGCGCCAGCCGGATGCAGTGCGAACGACCTTGTCCGCGTGCGGCTCCCGTCACATAGGCGACCTTGCCTGCCAGTGGTGCTTCGTGATCGGTCATGCCGACAGCTCCTTCGCTAGTGGTGTGCTTGGGGCGGTGCGCCGGGAGAAGTCGTAATCGGACAGCGGCGAGCTTCGCGCGAACCGGCGCGAACCGGTGATGGTCTGGGGTCGGTAATAGAGCGTGTCGCGCTGCGAGTTGATGAAGTACGTGTTCAGCCCCGCGCACGCGGTGTAGTACAGGTGCGCGGTCTTGCCGCGTCGCCGCATGAGAGTGTTCCACCGGTTGAAGGCGTCCTGGCTGACCGCGACGACAATGATGTCTTTGCGGCGGGCCTCCTCGATCATCCGTACCGCGTGCGCCGCCATGGTTTCCACGAAGTCCATCCAGGCGAAGCCGACGAAGCCAAGCGGCCCTACGATCTCCCACCGGTTTGGCAGGCGAGGATGGGCTGTGCCCGCGTAGCTCTGCAAACCGTGCGCGCGATAGTACTCGGCGAGGTCGAACCCGTTGGAGCCCAATACAGTTCCAGGCCGATAGGTCTCCGGATCGGTCCACAGTTCGTAGCCGGTGGCCGGCACGAGCAGGTCGGCGGGATGATCGACACCGTCGATGGTGCGCACGCCGGATCGAGTGATGCGCTGGATCGGCGTGATGATCAGGTTCGTCGTCGGATTGTTCAGCGCGGGCAGAAAGCTGCTGGAGATGACGGGACGCTTGGCCATGATGCCGTAGTGGGGGACCAGCGCCTTACGGGTCGCCGGGTCGTGGACAACGGCGCGCAACAGCAACCGGTACAGCGTCCGGCAGTACATGTCGTAAAACGGCATTATGCGTGCGAGCACGCGGTCGGGCAGTCTCGAGAACAGGTGCACGATCGGGGCGACCATGAAGGCGTCCATCGCCAGCCGTCCGGCAACATTCACGGTGTCGACCACGCCCGGCATCCGCAGGATGCGGCGCATCAGAGGAGGGATGTCGAAGTCGATCTTGGGCAACACCCACGCCGGGGTCCGCTGGTAGACATCGAGATTGGCGGCTTCTGCGGATAACGCCGCCGCGATCTGCACGCCGCTTGACCCGGTTCCGATCACCGCGATCCGCTTGCCGCGGGTGTCATAGTCGTCGTCCCACGCGTTGGGGCTAAGGACGGTGCCCTCGAAGTCTTCGATGCCGTCGATGTCGACGGTCGGCTTGGCGTTTACGTAGCCGCCTACGGAACTGATCAGAAAGCGTGCTGTGACATCGGCGTGCCCCCGAATCTTCAACCGCCAGAACCCGGCGTCGTCGTCCCACTTCTGTTGGAGGACTTCGGCGTTGGCTTGCAGGTATTCGTAAAGGCCGAGTCGGCGCGCGGTGTCTTGTAGGTAGCGATACAGCTCTGGTCCTGGCGCGAAAAACCGGCTCCAGCCGGCGTTGGGGGCGAATGACAGCTGGTACCACAGGGCGGGGATGTCCACAGCCAGGCCGGGATAGTGGTTATCGCGCCACGTGCCGCCGAAGTCGGCGGCGCGCTCGAGAATGACGAAGTTCGTGATGCCCTTCGAGCGGAGCAGGTGTGCAGGCGAGACCCCGCCCGGCCCGGCGCCGATGATGGCGACCTCGTACGTCGACTCAGACACGGGACGCTCCCGTCAACCCCTCCACGATGTGTTCGGCCACGAACCGGCGCACCGCGCGGGCGCTGTCCAGGTTCACGCCGATCGGTGGCAACAGCTCGAAGCTCAACAGCATTCGCACAATCCATTCGCTCGCCCGTCCGGGATCCACCCCGGCTCCGACTTCTCCCCGTTGCTGCGCTGCGCGCACCCGCGGCTTCCACAACTCGATGGAACGCTTCATCAGGTCGTCGCCGATGTTGCGCAGCAGCAGCACGAGGATGCTTTCATTGATGCCGCGCGGTGCCACCGAGTCTGAGCTCTGCCGGTGCGCGCAGACCACAACGGCGGCGGCTGCGACCTGATCGGCCAGTGTCGACTCCTTGTCGACCTCCGCCGCCATCGTCTCGGTGAACACCGAAGCCAGGTAGTCGAGAGCGGTCTTGATCGCGTGGTCGCGGCTGCCCAGCGCGTTGTGCACGGTGCCGCGGGAGACACCTGCCGCCTCGGCGACGGCGGTCAGACTGAATTGGCGGGGGCCAAGCCGACGGAGCGTCGCGCTGGTGGCCGCAAGCAGCGCCGGAGACACCGATCGCGTGGGCCCAGCGGCGCGCATTTGAACACATTAGCGATATCTGTTCAATGTGGTCAATCGTTAGACTCTGCTGCAATGGCCGGTGACAGGTTGCGGCGCCGCCTGGTGGTTGCAAAGAATCCGCCCGGGCGGTGGTGGTTCTCCGCACGAGCGGCGCTGTGTCTCGCGGCGCCGGTGGCGATCGGGTGGGCGCTGGGCGACACGACTGCCGGGCTCACCGCCACCATCGGCGGTTTCACCGCGCTGTATGGAAGCAACAGGCCGTATGTCAGCCGCTCCGTCCACCTGGCGGTGGTCGCAACGGGTTTCGCCGCTGCGGTGGCATTGGGGGACTGGGCGGCCGGCGTGCCGTGGTTGGGCGTGCTTGCGGTATCGGTCATCGCGATGGTTGCTACATTGCTCTGCAATGCGCTCGCAACGGGACCGCCGGGTGCATACATGTTCGTCCTCGCGTGCGCGGCAGGTACCGGTGCCGCCACCGCACATGTGCCGAGTTGGCGCATCGGCTTGCTGGTGCTCGGCGGTGGTGCGCTGGCCTGGATTGTTCACATGGCCGGCGCGCTGCGCGGGATGCGGAGACCTGAGAAAGCTGTGGTGTCCGCCGCCGCTGAGGCCGTCCGCCGATACGTCGACGCGATCGGCACGCCTGATGAGGCGTCCACGCGGCACATCGCCGCCCAGGCTCTGCACCGCTCGTGGGTGATCCTGGTGAATTTTCAGCCCGCGGGGGTAGCACCGGGGCCGACGCTGCGGCGGCTGCGTGCCGTCAACCGGGACCTCCACGTGATCTTCGCCGGTGCCATGGCATCGGCGGCAGAAAACAGGCTGGTGGACAAGGCGTCGTTGGAGCGCATAGCCCGGCTCGCCGATACGAATCGACTCGCGCCGCGGGCTCGGGTCGAGGGCATTCCGCTGGGGCGTCCGGGCCCAAGCTTGCTGATCCGCCAGGCGGTCCGCCCGCGGTCGGGTCAGCTGCTCGTCGTCGTGCGAGTCGGAATCGCGGTCCTCATCGCGGGCGGCATCGCCGCGCTGCTTGGCATCGACCGCAGCTACTGGGCGATGGCGGCGGCAGTTCTCGTGTTGCACCAGGGCTTTGACCGCCGTCGCACGTTGCGCCGCGGCATCGAACGTTCGATCGGTACGTGGGTCGGCCTGGTGCTGGCCGGCCTCCTGCTCGCGATGAATCCGCACGGGTTGTGGCTGGCGGGAATCCTCGCGTTGCTGCAGTTCACGGTCGAGATGCTGGTCATCCCCATCTATGCCGTCGCGGCGGTGTTCATCACGCCGGCAGCACTTCTGATCGCCGCAGGCGGTCACCCCGTCGGCGACGTGGCGGACCTTCTGCTGGTGCGGGGCGTCGACACGCTGATCGGTGCGGTGGTGGCCATCGGTGTGTACCTGGTGACGGCGCGCCGCCATGATGTCGTCAAGTTGTCCGAAGCCGTCGCGCAAACGCTGGACTCGGCCGCCGGGGTGGCGCCTCACCTTGCCGCAGCGACGGTGACGACTCCAGAGGCGTTGGCAGCGAGACGCGACCTACAGCTTCGCGCGTTCGAGTTGCAACAGGCATACCAAGCCGCGGATGCCGGTTCACGCCGAATGCGTGCTGCCGCGGAGGAGTTGTGGCCCGCGGTCGTGGCGACCGCGGACTTCGCATATCGGACGCTTGCGATGTGCTGGGCATGTGAGCAGCAATCCGCGGACACGGCGGGCGAAACATCTTGGTCGCGAACCGAACTCGAACGATTCTGTGGAGTAACCGCCAGCCTTGCCGGTGCCGTACGGACGGGGACGCAGCCCCAGGATCTGGATCCGATGCCGGTACACGGCTTCGCCGAACTCGCGTTGGTGCGCGACTGTCTGCATCCAGTCAATGACTGACGTCGTAGGCGTGGTGGACGATGTCGTGTAGATGGTAAGTCGAGATCGTCGCGATGGTGAATTCGCTGCCGTTGCTGCGTGAGCCCCGCCGTGTCCACGCGTCGGCAGGCACATTGGCGTAGGTGTCGGCCACGGCGTTCGCCGCGTCGAACAGTTCGGTCGCAACCACGGCAGGGTCCTGGGAGGCATAGTCATCGGCGATCGCCGTCTCGTCCTGGTCCCAGTTCGGGAACTGCGGTTCATCCTCGGAAAGCATCAAACCGACGCGGCGGTCGAAGATTCGGTGCACATCGCGGACGTGGCAGCCGTATTCCAGCGTGGACCACACGGTGGGTTGGCGTCGCGTGCGAACGCCAGGCTCGTTGAGCCTGGCCACCCAGTCGGCAGCGTCGCTGCGGATCTTTCCGGCGACCTCGGTGGGATGAACCATCGCGGGATCGAATCCGCACTCGGGGCACGGCTGGGTCAGGACCCAGGTCCAGTCCTTGGTGTCGGGGTCGATGGGCTCGTGTGTCACGGCATCAGTGTGGCAGCCACCTCACGGATCCGGTCGCCGGCACCCGACGGGATCGGCTCGCCATGGCCGAAGCGGGCCGTTTCGATCTCGAGGTCGGCCAGTCGATGGAACGACGCCACGGTTCGGGCCCGATCCTGAGTGATCTCCGCACCGCCGCCGAGGTCGAGCACATCGCCGTCGACCAACTCCCGATCCACTGGCACAGGCGGTGCGGTGTCGGACAGCCCGGCCGAGACCCGTTGATAGATGGGCACTTCCCAGTCTTCGAACACGGGCGGCGGCACCGCCGCGCCCGTCCAGATCGCGGCCGCGTCGCCGGCGCCGGCAAGTACCGCCGCTCTCCGCTCGCCATGTGCATTTCGCCCGCCGAGCCGATGTGGTCGACGTGGCTGCTACCGACCCGGGGAAGTGGATCAGCTAGCGGCGAAATCGGCGATCAGCGCAGACCTGAGCACGTCCAGCGGCAGTCCACCGAGATCCAGTGCGCGACTGTGGAATTCCTTCAACGACAGGCCCCGGCCGACCATCTCGTCGCGCAGCTGCTGCCAGATCCGCTGGCCGATCGCATACGACGGCGCCTGTCCGGGCCAGCCGAGGTAGCGGTCCAGTTCGAAGCGCAGGTTCTCCTCGGCCATCGCGCTGTGTGACTGTAGGAACACCCACGCCCGCCCGGCGTCCCAGACGCCGCCGTCCGGAGCCGTCAGCCCGCAGTGCACCCCGATATCGATCGCCACCCGCGCAGCGCGGAAGCGTTGGGCGTCCAGCATCCCCATCCGGTTGCCTGCATCATCGAGCCAGCCGAGGTCGGCCATCAAGCGCTCCGCGTAAAGCGCCCATCCCTCGCCGTGCCCCGATACCCAGCAGCCCACCCGCCGCCACCGGTTCAGTCGCTCTGACGAGACGACCGCCCGCCCCATCTGAAGGTGATGCCCCGGCACGCCCTCATGAAACACCGTGGTGGTTTCCTGCCAGGTGTGAAATGCGTCGACGCCCGGCGGGACCGACCACCACATGCGGCCGGGACGGGTCAGGTCCTCCGACGGCCCGGTGTAGTAGATGCCGCCCGTCTGAGTCGGCGCGATGCGGCATTCCAACGTGCGCAGGGCCTGCGGGATATCGAAGTGCTTGTCGGCAAGTGATTCCACCGCACGGTCGGAGAGGTTCTGCATCCACGTCCGCAGCGCGTCGGTGCCGTTCACCAGGTAGCGCGGCTCGTCGTCCAGCCGGCGCAATGTGTCGCTGACCGACACCCCGGGATAGAGCCGGTTCGCGATCGATTCCTGTTCGGCAACAATGCTTTCCAATTGCCCCAGGCCCCACTGATAGGTCTCGTCGAGGTCGACTGCGGTGCCGAGGAACTCTCGCGACAGCAACCCGTAGACGTCGCGCCCGAACGCGTCCTGATGCCGAGCGTGCGGTGCGATTTCGTCGCGTAGCGCCGCCGCGAGCGTGCCGTACGCGTCCGCGGCCGCCGAGGCGTGCCGTTGCAACTCCGCTTGCAGCACAGCGTTTTCCGGAGCCGCGTCGGCGACCATCTCCACGAACAACTGCTGGATCTGGCCCGCCTGCTCGATGCAACGCGTGACCTGCCTGGCGGCGGGCGCGCGTCCGGCCGTCACCGCCGCGTGCAGTGCCTCGATGTAGCCCGCGACCCGGTCAGGCACCTTCGACATCCGGCGCCCGATCAGCGCCCAATCCTCGTCGGTCTCGGTGGCCATCAGATCGAACACGTCGCGCATGGACTGCAGCGGCGACGCGATCACGTTCAGATCGCCGACATCCAGATGCGCGTCATGCAGCGCGATTTGCAGACCGAGTCGTTCGCGCATCGCCGCGATGGTGACATGGTCGACCTCGTCGGCCGCGGTCGTTTCGCCCAGTTCGCGTAGTGCGTATCGGGCCGCGTCGACCCGGGCTGCTACACCGTCGGGGGAGTAGTCGGTGACGTCGTCATCGTGCCCGACGATACCCATTTCCGTTGCCGCGCATGGATCCAGCGACGCGAACGTGTCGAGGTAGCGTTCGGCGACGGCGTCTACGGCTGTGGGACGCCTAACCAAGGTTGTTGGTCGCGAAGGTGTCGCACTTGTTGGGGTCACCGGTCTGGTACCCGATGGTGAACCACTTCTGTCGCTCCGCAGATGACCCGTGGGTCCACTGCTCGGGGTTGATCCGGCCCGTCGCCTGCTTCTGGATCCGGTCGTCACCCACCGACGAGGCAGCCGACAGCGCATCGGCAATGTCCTTGTCGCTCAACGGCTCGAGATACGGCACACCGGTGCTCTCCTGTTTGGTGATGGCCGCGTAGTGCGCCCACACTCCGGCGTAACAGTCGGCCTGGAGTTCGGTACGCACACCCGCGCCCTGGGCACCGGTCGGATCCTGCTGTGCGCGGCCGAGGATGCCTTGCAGATCCTGGACATGGTGACCGTACTCATGGGCCACGACATACTCCTGCGCCAACGGCCCACCGCTGGAACCGAACTGGTCTACGAGCACCTGGAAGAAGTCGGTGTCGAAGTATGCGGTCTTGTCCACCGGGCAATAGAACGGGCCGACTTCACTGGTCGCTGGTCCGCATCCGGTCTGAACCGAACCGTGAAACAGCATGGTATGCGGCGGCGTGTACCCGCGCAGCAGCTGCTGCCACACGCCGTCCACCGAGTTGGTCGTCGCCGCGACGCGGCACTCCACATACTTGTTGGCGTCCGCGCCGGTCTTGCAGTGGCTCAGGTCGTATCCCGGTGCCTCGACGCCCCCAGTGTCGATCTCCTGTTGCTGGGGGATCACCGAGCTGGGGTCGACGCCGAGGAACAGCGCGATCACCACGATCAACAATCCACCCAGACCACCGCCGATCGCGATCCCGCGGCCCGGCCCGCGCCCACCGCCCGTGGAGATGTTGCTGGTGTCGATCTGCATACCCTCGTTGAAGGTCATTGCACCGCTCCGTCGCTCGCCACACCCTGTTTGGACCCAGGTGCACCAAGCTTTGCACACTACGATTTAGGCGTGGCAGTCCTTCTCGGACATTCGACCATCGCGCATACCGGACTTGGAGATCTACGCGGCACCACCGAGGGCGGCGTCGGGGTCTGGCGCGGCGTGCCATACGCCGAGCAGCCCGTCGGCGACCGCCGGTTTCTGGCCCCGGCACCGCTGCGTCCGTGGTCCGGGGTGCGCGAGGCGCTCGAGCACGGACCGCTCCCGCCGCAGGGCAAGTCGTTCGTCGGCGGCGGTCGCGACGATCCCAAGGTTCGTGACGAAGCGTGCCTGACCCTGACGGTCTGGTCACCCGATACCAGTGGCTCGCTGCCAGTGATGGTGTGGATTCCCGGCGGCGCGTTCGTATTCGGCGCAGGCCAGTTCCAGCTCTACAACGGGTCGCGGTTGGCCGCGAATGGAAACGTGGTCGTGGTCAACATCACCTATCGGATTGGGGTGTTCGGCGGCTTCGAACTCAGCGACCTGGGCGACGGATTCGACGACAACCTCGCGCTGCGTGACCAGATGGCCGCGTTGCGATGGATCAGGGAGAACATCGCGGCGTTCGGCGGTGATCCCGACCGGGTCACCGTGTTCGGCGAATCGGCCGGGGCGACGTCGGTGCTGGCGTTGTTGGCCAGCCCCGCGGCCGACGGCCTGTTCCGTCGAGCGATCGCGCAGAGTCCCGCGCTGCCGTTGATCGCCGACCGCGAACAACGGGCAAGGCAGGCGCACGAGTTCCTCAACCGGCTGGGTGTCAGCGCCGCCGAGGTGAAGGGGCTGCCGCAGCGGCAACTACGCCGCGCCGCGGGCATGCTGCAGCTCAAGAGTGCCGCGGCGACGCCGACGCTGGCCTACGGACTGACCTACGGCGTCGACCTGTTGCCGACCCATCCGGTCGACGCCGCCCGCGAGGGCACGCTGGCGCGGGTGCCGCTGATCATCGGCACCAACAGCCACGAGGCGTCGATGTTCGCGTGGACCAAGCCGCCGATGCTGCCCACGACCACCGCGTCGATCGACGCCTACCTGGGTCGCGTGGCGCCCGACGCCAAGGACCGCGTGCTCGCCGCATATCCGGACTACCCGCGCAGGCGCGCGCTCATCGCGTTCGGCTCGGACGTGATGTTCGGCGGCCCGGCGTGGGCGTTCGCCGACACGTACAGCGCCATCGCGCCGACGCACGTGTACCGGTTCGACCATTTCGGTTGGAGCCTGCGAATTCTCGGCCTCGGCGCCACTCACGGCAGCGAGATTGTGCACATCCAACACAGCTACGCCTCGTTCATCGGCCGCAAGCTGCATCCGCTCGGGCGACGGCTGCAGCCGCCCGTCGGCAGGCGCATGCAGCGCGCATGGCTGGACTTCGCGGCCAAGGGCTGGGACACAGGCGAAATCCATTGGTCCAGTGGGCACCATTGGCCGATCTACGACACGGCGCACCGCTTCACCCGCATCATCATGACGGCCCGCGACATGGTGGTCGAGGATCCAGACGCCGAACGCCGCAAGGCCTGGGTCGGCCTGTACTAGGCCGTAGTCGCGTAGCGCTTGTCGGCGTAGTCGCGCAAGTTGTGCAGGAACCTCGGGAACATCCGCGCCATCACCGGCCCGCCGAGCACCCAGGTCAGATTGCGGCCCGCGGCCGTCGGCGCGACGCGGTAGTCCTCCGCGAACGCCGCGATGCTGCGGGTCGACGCGTGGTTGAACCGAAAGGCCATGTGGCTGTGCGGTTCCCAGGCCAAGAACTCTCCCCCGCAAGCGGGTGGGGGTACCCCCAGCTTGCGAGGGGGAGTACCCCCACATCACCGACGATGCCGCCACGCATGTCGACGGTCCGCGTGGTACCGACGCCGTGCGGCCGCGGGCTGGTCCACGTCACCTTGGTGATCACCGTGGCCCAATGCGGCCATGACCCGGCGTCGTCGAGCACCTCGAACACCTGCTCGGGCGTGATCGTCAGATCGACTGTGCTGACGAAGCGGAACGGTGCACCGGCGATGAAGTCCAGGCCGACGCGTTCACGTTGGTGGATGGCCATACACAGTAGAGCAGGGTGTCTAGCCGGGGCCGTCGCTTGCGGCTGCGAGCAACGGCACCACCACCTCGCTGATCGGGGTCGCGAGCCCGTGGGCCGCCGCCTTGCGCAGGATGACGCCGTTGCGGATGTCCCATTCCAGCGGCTTGCCGGCTTCCCGGTCGGTGAGCATCGACGTGGTGATGTCCGCCGGCGACTGCGCCAGCATGTCCACGATTTCGTCGATCACCTCGTCGCCGAGGTCGGCACCCTCGGCGCGGGCCACGGCCAGACATTCGGCCAGATACCGACGTCCGAGGGCGGCCACGTCGTCGCGGCGGAAGATGCCCGACCGCCTGCCGGTCAACACCATGAATCCGACCACCGAGTTGACCAGCAGCTTCCGCCACGCGGCGGTGCTGAAGTCGGGGTCCAGCTCGACCGTCACCCCTGCGCCTCGCAACAACTCCGCGAGCGTCGCGGCCGCCTCGGTGTCGGGCAGCACCAGCCGCGGCTGGTTGCGCACCCGCACCCAGCCGTCTGGCTGGATCTCCGACGAGATCCACACGGCGGCCGGCACGACGGTGGACGAGGGGCAGAACCGCCCCACCCGGTCCAGCTGTTCGACGCCGTTCTGCAGGGCACATACCACCGTGTGCGCGTCACACAGTCGCGCCAGCCAGGCTCCAGCCTGCTCGTTCTGGGTGTCCTTGACGGCGACAAACACCACGTCAATTGGGCCGTCGACGTCGCCGGGATCGGTGTACACGGGCCCCGGCAGCAGGATTGGATCCTGGTCGTCGGGCCGGACCTCGATCGATTCGCGCGCGGTGTGCCCGCACAGCAGGACTGGGTGACCGGCGGCGTGCAGATATGCGGCGACGGTCGCGCCGATGGCCCCGGGTCCGATGAGTGCAATGCTGGTGCCCACGAACGCCAAGCTACCGCCGGTTTGGCCCCCTCTACACTGTGGCAGTCGTCTCTTCAGGCCTTTCACAAGGAGTTTTTGTGCTGCGCACACACGCCGCCGGTTCGCTGCGGACTACCGATGCCGCGCAGAAGGTGACCCTCGCCGGCTGGGTGGCGCGGCGCCGCGACCACGGCGGCGTCATATTCATCGACCTGCGCGACGCGTCAGGCGTGTCGCAGGTGGTGTTCCGCGAAGGTGACGTGCTGGCCCAGGCGCACCGGCTGCGCGCGGAGTTCTGCATCGCCGTCGACGGTGTCGTCGAGATCCGGCCTGAGGGAAACGCCAACCCCGAGATCGCCACCGGTGACATTGAGGTCAACGCAACGTCGCTGACCGTGCTGGGGGAGAGCGCGCCTCTGCCGTTCCAGCTCGACGAGCCTGCAGGCGAAGAGGCGAGGCTGAAGTACCGCTACCTCGATTTGCGGCGCGAGGGTCCGGGTGGCGCAATTCGGTTGCGCTCCAAGGCGAATGCCGCCGCCCGCGAGGTGCTGTCCCGGCACGACTTCGTCGAGATCGAAACGCCGACGATGACGCGGTCGACGCCCGAGGGGGCCCGCGACTTCCTGGTGCCCGCGCGGCTGCAGCCGGGGACGTTCTATGCGCTGCCGCAGAGCCCGCAGCTGTTCAAGCAGCTGCTGATGGTTGCGGGGATGGAGCGCTACTACCAGATCGCGCGGTGCTACCGCGACGAGGACTTCCGCGCCGACAGGCAACCCGAGTTCACCCAGCTCGACATGGAGCTCAGCTTCGTCGACACCGAGGACGTCATCGCGATCTCCGAGCAGATCATCAAGGCGTTGTGGGCGCTGATCGGCTACGACGTGCCGTTGCCGCTGCCGCGGATGACCTACGCCGACGCGATGCGTCTCTATGGCTCCGACAAACCCGATCTGCGGTTCGGACTGGAACTCGTGGAGTGCACCGACTTCTTCAAGGACACCCCGTTCCGCGTGTTCCAGGCGCCCTATGTCGGGGCCGTCGTCATGCCGGGCGGGGCGTCGCAGCCGCGCCGCACGCTCGACGGCTGGCAGGAGTTCGCCAAGCAGCGCGGCCACCGCGGGCTGGCCTACGTGCTGGTGGACGACGACGGCACGCTGGGCGGCCCCGTCGCCAAGAACCTTTCCGACGCCGAGCGCGACGGGTTGGCCGTCCATGTCGGCGCGTCACCCGGTGACTGCGTCTTCTTCTCCGCCGGACCGGCCAAGTCGTCGCGGGCGCTGCTCGGCGCGGTCCGCATCGAGATTGCCAAGCGGCAGGACCTGATCGACCCCAACGCGTGGGCGTTCACCTGGGTGGTCGACCCGCCGCTGTTCGAACCCGCCGACGAGGCGACCGCACACGGCGACGTCGCCGTCGGGTCGGGCGCCTGGACGGCGGTGCACCACGCGTTCACCGCGCCCAAGCCGGAGTTCGAGGACAGCATCGACACCGATCCTGGCCTCGTGCCGGCCGACGCGTACGACGTGGTGTGCAACGGCAACGAGATCGGCGGCGGCTCGATTCGTATCCACCGCCGCGACATTCAGGAACGGGTGTTCGCGGTGATGGGCCTTGACAAGGCCGAAGCCGAGGAGAAGTTCGGATTCCTCTTGGAAGCGTTCACATTCGGCGCGCCGCCGCACGGCGGCATCGCGTTCGGGTGGGACCGGATCAACGCGCTGCTGTCGGACATGGATTCGATCCGTGAGGTCATCGCTTTCCCGAAGTCGGGCGGTGGCGTCGATCCGCTGACCGGTGCACCCGCGCCGATCACGCCGCAGCAGCGCAAGGAGTCCGGAATCGACGCCAAGCCCGCGAAGGACGGCTAGGCGGCCGTTTCCGGCGTGCGCGTCGGCAAGAAGAAGCCACGCAGCGCGTTGGCAATTCGCGCGCGGACGGGCGCGCCGGAGAGTGCCACGTCGACCATGGTCAACGACTGGTGTGTGTGGCCGCGGGCACGGACGTGCTCGACTGGGACGCTTGCCGCATCGAGTGCAGCGGCGTACGCCTTACCTTCATCCCGTAGGGGATCGAACTCGGCCGTGACCACGATCGCAGGCGGCAACCCGGACAGATCGCCCGCGCACAAGGGCGCGAAGCGGGGATCGCGTCGATCGGCCGGGTCGATGTAGTGGTCGTAACACCACTGGGCCAGCGCGGTGGTGAGACCGTAGCCGTCCGCATTCTCGACGTAGGAGGCGCGTGTCAGGTCGCCGTCGGTTGGCGGCGTCAGCAATACCTGCCCGACGATGTGTGGTCCACCCGCGTCCCGGGTGAGCCGGGAAACCACCGCCGCGAGATTGCCACCCGCGCTCCAGCCGCACACCGCGAGCCGTCCCGGCATACCGCCGAGTGCCTCGGCATTGTCGGCGACCCACCGCACCGCGGCCATGGCGTCATCGACTGCGGCGGGGAATCGGTGCTCCGGCGCATGACGGTAGTCCGCCGAGATGACGATCGCGTCGCTCCGCACGCACAGGTCCCGGCACAGCGGATCGTCCGAGACAGCGTCGCCCACAACCCAACCCCCGCCGTGGAAGAACACGACGATCGCGTGCGGGCCCGGGGTCGGCGGCCGATAAAGCCGGTACGCCAGGTCGCCTGTCGCTCCGGGTAGTACACCATCGACGATCTCGCCGACGTCCGGTCCAGGCGGACGAGTCGTTGACATCTGAGCGTAGAAGGCGCGGGCCTCGTCAACTGGCATCGAATCCAGGGTCGGCAGATTCATTGCCGCCATCTGGATGAGGATCATCTCCACGTCCGGTTGCAACCGGCGCACCAAGCCGTCGTTGCACATCGAGCCCTCGGGGCCGGACAGCTTGAAGCCCAGATAGTCACGTGCGACCACCTCGTCACAGGTGGCCCGGTAGAAGTCGACTCCCGCAGGGTAGGGCAGAAATACCCGCGGTTTGCCTGGCACGTTGGCACCCATGTACCAAGAGTTGGCGGCGGGGAAGAGCGTGATGTCGGCGCAGTCGTTGACGTGTTGCGTCCACCCCGCTTCGGCCATTGCCGTCGGCTCGATGGCGGCGAAGCCGTGTGCGCGGAGGTGACCGAGGCAGTCGAGCACCCAGTCCACGTGCTGCTCGATCGAGACGGCCATGTTCGACAGCACCGAAGGACTTCCGGGTCCGGTGATGAGAAACAGATTCGGGAAGCCGGCCGTGGTCAACCCGAGATACGTCTGCGGCCCGTCTGCCCATTTGTCCTTCAACGCCGCGTCGTCACGGCCCGTGATGTCGACGGCCGTTATCGCACCCGTCACGGCGTCGAAGCCGGTGGCGAAGACGATCGCGTCGAAGGTGAAGGCTTCGTGGGCGGTGTCGATGCCGGTTTCTGTGATTTGTCGGATCGGATGCTTTCGGACGTTGACAAGGCGCACGTGCGGCAGGTTGTAGGTGGCGTAATAGTTCGTGTCCAGGCACGGCCTCTTTGTCGCGACGGGATAATCCGTCGGGCACAGATCGGACGCCGTCTGAGGATCGTCGACGATGGCGCGGATCTTGTTCCGGAAGAACTCGGCGAACTCGTGATTGGCTGCAGGGTTGCTCAGCACATCTGCGTAGACGTTGATCGCCTCGAACAGCTCGCCGATCCCCCAGGCGCGCTCATAGCGTTGTTGCCGTTCCGCCTCGGAGACGCTGAACGTTGGGGTAATGCTGCGCTCCATCGGGATACCGCCCGGGGACATCCTCGCCGCGCTGCGGTAATCGGCCTCGTTCGCTGCGAAAAGTGCGAGCCTCTCGGGCGACACCTGGCCGTTGCGCGCCGGGATCGAGAAGGTCGGGGTGCGCTGAAACACCACCACCTCCCGCGCCTCCTCGGCGATGACCGGAATCGACTGCACCCCAGAGGAACCCGTGCCGATCACCGCCACGCGCTTACGGGTGAAGTCGACTGGATCATGCGGCCATCGGCTGGTGAAGTAGACCTCGCCGGTGAAGCTCTCGAGTCCGTCGACCTCGGCTTGTTTGGGCATGGACAGACAGCCCGTGGCCATCACGACGAAACGAGCGCTGACATCGTCGCCGCCATCGGTGCGCACTCGCCACAGCGACGCACCGTCGTCCCAGCCGGCCTGACGCACTCGTGTCGAGAAGGTGATGTGGCGCCGTAGGTCGTGCTTATCGGCGATATGGTTCAGATAACGCAGAATCTCCGGCTGGGTGGCGTACTTCTCCGACCACTGCCAGTCGCGCTGCCAGTTGGGATCGAAGCTGTACATGTAGTCGATGCTGGGTACGTCGACCCGGGCACCCGGATACCGGTTCCAGTACCACGTGCCGCCGAGGTCGTCGCCCGCTTCGAATACGCGCAGTCGATGGCCGGCGCGGCTGAGCCGGTAGGCAAGGTAGAGGCCCGCAATGCCCGCGCCGACGACGACGACATCTACATCGGGAGTCGGCCGGTCTGTCCTGGCTGAATCAGTCACCAGCCGATCATCACGTGCCTCCAAACCCGCGTCTTGAGTAATGGGATACTCCATTTCGGCCCACCCGCGGGAATAGACGCCAATTCGCCGGAGGCTGCAACGAGCATGACCCGACAGCCACCCGACATCGAGACGGCCAACGCGTTCAACGCCAAGGTCGCCGAGGAGTTTCGTGCCAACAACGGGAAGGTCGGTGGCGCATTCAAGGGTAATGAGCTGTTGCTGCTCACAACGACAGGCGCCAAGTCGGGTCAACCGCGATTGTCCCCGCTGTCCTGCAAGCGCATCGACGGGAAGCTGTTCATCATCGCCGGATACGGCGGTGCAGACGTCAACCCGGCGTGGGTGCACAACCTGCGGGCCGACCCGCGTGCTCGCGTCGAACTGGCAGGCGAGTCCTTCGACGTGACGGCCCGTGAACTGCCGCCTGACGAGCGCCAGGACATCATTCCCAAGGTCAACGCCCTCGGCTCCGCCTTCGCGGAGTTTCAGGCCAATACCAGTCGAGTGATCCCGATCTTCGAACTCAACGAGGTCTGAGCGGCGATGCCGGTGAGCGTCGGAATCATGCTGCCCAGTAGGGAAACCGCGATGACGGGCCGGCATGACGCGCGGGGGCTGATTGAGTTCGCAAAGGCTGCAGAAGAGGCCGGCTTCGATTCGGTGTGGGTCGGTGACTCATTGCTCGCGCGGTCGCGGGCGGAACCGTTGTCGGTGCTTTCCGCGGTCGCGGCGGTGACGAGACGTTTGGCGCTCGGTACCGCGGCGTTGATCGGTCCGCTGCGTCATCCGCTGCTCGCGGCGGCGCAGGCGGCCACCGTCGACCAGCTCTCCGCCGGGCGACTGATACTCGGGCTCGGTTCCGGTGCACCGCTGCCGGAGAGCCGCCGCGAATTCGACGCTGTCGGAATGCCGTTCGCTGGTCGCGGCGGCCGGCTCGACAAGACGGTCACGCTGTGGCGCGAAACATGGCGCGGGCGGGGCGAATTCGCCGACGCGCTGCCGCCGGCGCGGCCGGGCGGGCCGCCGGTGTGGCTGGCGGGTGGCGACACGACAAAAGTTATCGAACGGGTGGCGGCCACCTATGACGGCTGGCTGCCCTACTTGCCGGACGTGAATGCATATGCACGGGCGTGGGATCGGATCCGTGCGAAAGCCGTCCGTGAGGTCACGCCAGCGTTGTATGCGACGGTCAACCTTAACGGCGCGCGTGCCGGCGCGGAACTCGATGAGTATCTGCGGGCCTACTACGGCCAGCCACTCGACGTGATGCGCCGCGTGCAGGCGATCCGCGGCGGCACCGTGGACGAATGCCTGGACTGGCTGGCACGCTACGTCGATGCGGGCGCGCGACACCTGATCCTGCGGATAGGGTCGCCGACCGCGCGCCCCGAAGCCGTGGCCGAACAACTGTTGCCGGCACTGAAGGAGATTGCATGACTGAGATACCTGACGCGGAAACCATGAAGGCGTTCAACAAGAACATCGTCGACGAGTTTCGGGCCAACGGCGGCAAGGTCGGCGGCCCGTTCGAAGGCGCGACTCTTCTGCTGCTTACCACCACCGGCGCCAAGTCGGGTCAGCCGCGGCTGGCGCCGCTGGCCTACCTGACGATCGACGGGAAGATGATCATCATTGGGTCGAAGGCCGGCGCCGAGACCAATCCGGACTGGGTGCACAACCTTCGGGCAAATCCGCACGCGCACATCGAGGTGGGGATCGACGCATACGACGTGACCGCCCGCGAGCTGCCGCCCACGGAGCGCGACGAGGCGTACCCGAAGGTGGTCGCCGCGGCTCCGGGTTTCGGTGAGTACCAGGCCAAGACCAGCCGCATCATCCCGCTCTTCGAGCTGCAGCGCGGTTAGCCCGGGCTTGAGGTTGCACTCAGGGTCGTGAAAGGCACCAGATCACGACCCTGAGTGCAACCGGGGGAGGCAAGCCTTAGAGCCGCTCGATGATGGTGGCGTTGGCCATGCCGCCGGCCTCGCACATCGTCTGCAGCCCGTATCGGCCACCGCGCTGCTCGAGCGCGTTGACCATCGTCGTCATGATCCGCGCACCGCTGGCGCCCAGCGGGTGGCCGATCGCGATCGCACCGCCGTTGACGTTCGTCTTGGCCAGGTCGGCGCCGGTGTCGTGGGCCCATGCCAGCACCACGGGTGCGAACGCCTCGTTCACTTCGAACAGGTCGATGTCGGCGAGCGTCAATCCCGCGCGCTGCAAGACCTTTTCGGTCGCCGGGATCACGCCGGTCAGCATGTACAGCGGGTCGGACCCCACCACGGTGGCGGTGTGGATCCTCGCGAGCGGACGCAGCCCCAGGCGGTGTGCCGCCTCGCTGGTGGTGATCAGCAGGGCCGCGCTGCCATCCGACAGCGGCGACGAGTTGCCCGCGGTGATCTCCCACTTGATCTGCGGGAAGCGGGCCTCATATCCCGGGTTGTAGAACGCGGGCTTCAAACCGGCGAGCTTGTCGACCGTGGTGCCCGGACGGATGATCTCGTCCGTCGACAGGCCTGCGATCGGCGCCAGTTCGTTGTCGAACCGGCCCTCTTTGGTTGCCGCCGCGGCCTTTTCGTGACTGCCCGCGGAGAACTCGTCGAGCTGCTGGCGGGAAAAGCCCCACTTCGCGGCGATCAGCTCGGCGCTGATACCTTGCGGCACAAGGCCTTCGGGGTAGCGCTGAGACATCTGGCCGAACGGGTCGCTGCCCGGCAGCACACTCGAGCCCATCGGGACTCGGCCCATCGACTCGACGCCCGCGGCGATCACGATGTCATAGGCGCCCGAAATGACGCCCTGGGCGGCGAAGCTGATGGCCTGCTGGCTGCTGCCACACTGGCGGTCGACGGTCGTGCCGGGCACGCTCTCGGGGAAGCCCGCGCCGAGGACCGCATTGCGTGCGATGTTGACCGCCTGATCGCCCACCTGGGTGACCGCGCCCGCGATGACGTCGTCGATCTCCACCGGATCGATTCCTGTCCGGTTGACGAGTTCCTTCAGGCTGTGCGCCAGGAGATCGACGGGCAGCACGTCATGCAGCGCGCCTCCGGCCTTCCCCTTTCCGATCGGGGTGCGTACCGCTCCGACGATGACCGCGTCCCGGCCAACGTATCCGGCCATTGCTGCCTCCTGAAGACTCGACTCTGAGTAGTGCTCGCTATATCCAGCTATAACACCTAGGTATAGTGATAACAACCCAGAAAAGGAGTGACTTGTATGACAGTGCTGCAGGGGCGGCTCGCCGACCGTGACGCCTGGTCGGCGGTGGGCAAGTGCCCGATCGAGAAGACCATGGCCTTGCTGGGCACCAAGTCGGCGATGCTGATAATGCGGGAGGCCTACTACGGCACCACCCGGTTCGAGGACTTTTGGCGGCGGGTCGGGGTCACCAAGGCTGCCGCATCGGCGCGCCTGAACGAGCTGGTCGACGCCGGGCTGCTCGAACGCCGGCCGTACAAGGAACCCGGTCAGCGAAGTCGCGACGAGTACGTCCTTACCGACGCGGGGACCGACTTCATGCCGGTGGTGTGGGCGATGTTCGAGTGGGGGAGGCGGCACCTTCCGCACAGCCCCCAGCTGCGCCTCGCCCATAGGGACTGCGGCGCCGAGGCCGCCGTCGAGATCTACTGCGAGCGCGGCCATCACGTGCCGGCCGACGAGCTCGTGGTGCAGCTGGCCAACAGCTGATCCGAAGAGGATTCACAGCCGAAGGTAACTGGACCGCGGTTGCCCATCGCTACGGTGAGCCATGTCAAACACCACGGCTGACCGCTCGGTGCACCACGGGTTCGTACCCCCGAAGCTGCCCAAGCCGATCAATCCCGCGCTCGCCAAGCACTACGAGGCCCGTGCCGCCAGCGTCCAGAACCGGATAGCTGATGCCATCACCCGATTCGCCGGTCGATGGCGTTCGTCTACTTCCACGTCCTGTGGTTCGCGGTCTGGATCATCTTCGGCATCGAGGGTTATCCCTTCGGGCTGTTGACGATGATCGTGTCGCTCGAGGCGATCTTCCTGTCGACGTTCGTGATGATCAGCCAGAATCGCGCCGACTTCAAGCGGCAGGCCGCCGCCGACCTGCAGTGGAAGATGGTCCAGGAAGAGGATGACCAGAACAGGCAGCTGATCGAGTTGTCGAATCAGATTCTCGAGTTGACGAAGCTGATCCACGCCCGGACGCAGGCGCCTCAGTCGGTGAAGCAGTAGGAATCGCTCGACGCGTCACCGCCCTGCAGCCGGGTCTGGTGCACCCGCAGGCCGCGGAAGTCGTCGCCGTGCGGGAAGAACCCTGGGTCGGGAACCAGCCCGCCCGCGTCGACGTCGGCGTCCAGCTTGGCCATCCACGCGCCGACACCGTCTGGGTAAAACACCTCGTCCCATGCCGCGTACAGCGAGTTTGTGACGTATACGCGGCGGCCGTCGCGGCTGATCTCGATCATCTGGGGGCCGCCTGCGAGTCGTAGTTCCGGGTCCGCAGGATGGGGCTCCCGCCGGATCACCCCACCGAGGCGAACGGACGCCGTCTCGCGGGGGCGGCTGGGATCGCTGACGTCGAACTGCTTGAGTTCTCCTGTGCCCCAACACGATACGTAGAGCCAGCGATCATCGACCGATAGGTCGATGTCTGACACCAGCGGCGGCACAGCGCCGAAAGGTTTCAACGCAGGCGGCAGGTCATCGGCGTCGGCCGGTTCGGCAGGGATCGTGACGACCTTGTCGACGGCCCACTGCTCGCCGTCGCGGTGCCACAGCCACACTGAGGCGGACAGATCTTCGACGCTGATCACCACGCCGGCGAACCCCCACGTCTTCGACGGATCATGAGCGGGCCGCAGTTCCAGCACCATCTGGTGAGCGTCGCCGAGATCGATCCGTTGGGTCAGAGTGCGCTCGGACAGGCTCCAGAAGTTCAAGTGGTGCCCGAACTTTCGGCCTAGCAGGTCCTCGGGGTTCAGCCCGTTCTCGATCATCGACGGCGAGGCCCACTCCGACGTGATCACGGTGTCGTTGCGCAGATGCCACCACACGTCGTAGGCGAATTGTTGCGGTCCGCGGTCCTTCTCCCACGGCCCGATCACCTCGAACGTGTCATGGTCGAGCAGCGCGACGCCGCCGGGACCGTCGTCGCCGTTCGGTCCGCCCAGTGCGGACATGAAGATGCCACCCGGCCCGCAGTGCACGGTGTGCGGGCGCGAGTATCCGGCCTTGGACGCGAGTTCGTCGGCGTCAATCGTATGCGCCAACACCGGGTTTCGCGGGTCGGGTTTGGTGTCGAGGACGTACGTGTTCGACGACCGGATGCCGGGGATGACGAGGTAGCGCCGCTCGATGTCATGACCCTCGTGGCCGTCGTGGCACAGCGCGCTCGAGCAGGCGTTCCAGCCGAAGTGGTGCAGTTCGTTGCCTGCCGTCGGAAGCTCCGACCAGCCGACCACCCGGCCATACGACGACGAAGCGGAATCGCAGTCCACCACGGCAACCGCGTCTTTCGCCTGGCCGGCCGGGTCGAATGCGACAACGTAAGCAAGCTGCTCGGGTGCTGCGGCGATGGCGGCACCCGGGCTGCGGTAAAAGGTGGGATCTGTTGCAGCCATGCCTGCAGATCATCCTCCGCGGCGTCGACGCGGGGGTAAAGATTCACAGCAGTCGTGCAGGAACGTTTGACAACACCACTAATGGTTCGTTCCCGGCTGCCCCAAGAAGTCGGTGGTTTCCTGGGGGAACGGCCGATGCGTCGGCTCGTTTGCCTCGGCCGAGGCTGCGTCGCGCCGGGTTCGACCGGCGCCGGCGGGCTTGCTCACGGGGTATAGGCAGGCGCTGGTGACGGGGCTTCGATCGTGGTCGGTGCGATCGTCGGCGCCATGGTCGGGGCCGGCGGTGCGGTGTGATGGTGATCGGGATCGTCGGCACGACCGCACCTGTCTGCCCCACCGGTTCGCGCGATACGACGAGATCAGCAGGGTTCGCGCCGCGGCTCATCGATGGCGTCGGAGAGCTCACGATCATCGTCGAGGACGATCACATCAGAACTTTTCGACGACGGTGGCCTGGTCGCGCTCGGGTGGACCCGTTGTCACCACGGTGAGGATCAGCCCGACACCGCGGGCGTAGTACTTGTTCTCGCCCGGCCCCGTGGGATCGAGCAGGTCGGAGTCCTTCGTCACCAACAGATCCTTGGCGGGCCCGGTGAATGGGGTCGTTTCACTCCCGGTGAGACTGAGCACCTCGCCGGTATCCTCCGCGACGCCCTTCGCGTACTCCTGCCGGTACTGATCGCCGACCTGCGGGTGCGCCGGCATGATGATGCCGGGCAGGGCGCCGTTGACGCCGCCCTCAAACGAGCCGGCGGTGTCCACGCTGCCGTCCTTGTATTCCTTGGTGACTTCGCCGAAGTACCAGACGTTGCCGTCGCGGTCCTGCGCATACCAGTCGAAGGTGTCTTCTAGCGGCTCGTTGTCGACGGTGACTGTGTCGTGGACGACGACGGTGTCGACGCCCATGACCTTCCTGGTGTCGCGGGTGACGTCGGTGGTTGTGCGCTGCAGCCCATCTGCGGTGGCCGCCTCAGAGATCGTGCGGGTCCCTGGCGTCAGCGGGAAGTACGGATTGTCGATCTTGGTCGTGAAGACCGACGGGACGATCGTCGGAGAGTACGGGTCGGTGATCTTCATCGGACCGGGAGGCGATGCGGAAGCCGAGACCGAGGGATTGGGCGCTGCCGACGTGGTCGCGGTCGGGGGCGCGGAGGGGCCGCTCGAGCACGCTGCGCTCGCCGCGAGAAACGCCAACGCTGTGGTGGTCGTGAGAAGCGAAGTCCTCACCTCGTAAAGCGTATCTCCGCCGGTGGCCCGTTGTCTGCCAGCGCTTTTCAGCTTCCGTTAAGGAACTTTCTGCTGAGCGTCTTCGGTGCCTGCGCCAGCCAAGCCTCGGTGATCAGCTCTTCTAGCTCCGGCACGCCGATCTCGGCCAGGCGCACCAGCACCGCCGGGTAGCCGTCGAAATGGGGGGTGGTGAAGTACACCCCCGGTTCGTCGGCGACGAGCGCGAACTTCACGCCCTCGTCCGCGACCCGGGCCCCGAGAATGTCTCCATCGGGGGCGTCCGCGCCCAGCGCAGCGTAGTCCGCCTTGCGCAGCGGCCGTTCCCACGCGATCAGCTTCTTGCGCACCCGCCAGTTACGCGGCGAGGCCTCCGCGGTTTCGGGAAGCTCACCGACGATTCGCCCGACGTCGTCCCACGTGGCCACACTCCCGATTCTGCGCCCGGCAGTCCGCTGCGCGCGATGAAACCTTGTGATGGGATCAGCGGATGGGCATCAAGGTGGCGCTGGAGCATCGCACCAGCTACACGTTCGATCGGCTGGTGGAGGTGTACCCCCACGTTGTTCGGCTGCGCCCCGCGCCGCACTCGCGCACTCCGATCGAGGCCTATTCGCTGCAGGTCGAGCCGGCAGATCACTTCATCAACTGGCAGCAGGACGCGTTCGGCAATTTCCTGGCCCGCCTGGTGTTCCCGAATCGTGCCCGCAGCCTGACCATCACGGTCGGGCTGATCGCCGACATGAAGGTGATCAACCCGTTCGACTTCTTCATCGAGGACTGGGCCGAACAGATCGGCTTCGAATATCCTAAGGCGCTCGCCGAAGACCTCAAGCCCTATCTGCGGCCGGTCGACGAGGCCGGGGAAGGCTCGGGGCCCGGCGACCTCGTCCAGGCGTGGGTGAAGAACTTCGCCGTCGCCCCCGGCACGCGCACCATCGACTTCCTGGTCGCCCTGAACCGGGCGGTGAACGCCGATGTCGGCTACAGCCTGCGGATGGAACCCGGTGTGCAGACGCCGGATTTCACGCTCCGCACGGGAATCGGCTCGTGTCGCGACTCGGCGTGGCTGCTGGTGTCGATCCTGCGCCAGCTGGGCTTGGCCGCCCGCTTCGTGTCCGGTTACCTGGTGCAGCTGACGTCTGACGTCGAAGCGCTCGACGGGCCGTCCGGGCCTGCCGCCGACTTCACCGATTTGCACGCCTGGGCCGAGGTGTACATCCCTGGCGCGGGCTGGATCGGGCTTGACCCGACGTCGGGGCTGTTCGCAGGCGAGGGCCACATCCCGCTGTCGGCCACGCCTCATCCCGAGTCGGCAGCCCCGATCACCGGCGCGACCGAACCGTGCGAAACGACGCTCGACTTCTCCAACGTTGTCACCCGGGTTCACGAGGATCCCCGCGTCACCCTGCCGTACACCGAGGCGGCATGGGGCGCGATCTGTGCGCTGGGTGCCCGCGTCGACGAGCGGCTCGCCGCCGGTGACGTGCGCCTCACGGTCGGCGGTGAGCCGACATTCGTCTCGATCGACAACCAGGTCGACCCGGAATGGACCACGGACGCCGACGGGCCGTACAAACGCGAGCGGGCGTCCGCGTTAGCGGCCAAGTTGAAGAAGCTGTGGGCGCCGCAGGGACTGGTGCAGCGCAGTCAGGGCAAGTGGTATCCAGGAGAACCCTTGCCGCGCTGGCAGATTGGACTGTTCTGGCGTATCGACGGCCAGCCGCTGTGGATCGACCAGGCGTTGCTGGCCGACCCTTGGCAGGCCGACGGCGAACCGCCGGCGCTGGCGCATGACGTGGGCGGCCAGGTGCTCAATGCCGTCGCCGAGGGCCTCGGGCTGCCGGCTTCGCAGGTGCGGCCGGCCTACGAGGACGCGTTGAGCAGGCTGGCCGCCGCGGTGCGGCAGCCCGAAGGTGAACCGGTCGCCGCGCCAGACGATCTGGCGGCCGATGCGCCCGACGCCCGCGCCGCGCTGATGTCGCGCCTCGAGGCGCCCGTCACCGAACCCGCCGCCTACGTGCTGCCGCTTCATCGCCGCGCCGACGACTCCGGCTGGGCCAGCGCCGACTGGCAGCTGCGTCGAGGGCGCATCGTGCTACTCGAGGGCGATTCGCCTGCCGGGCTTCGGCTGCCGCTGAACTCGATCAGCTGGCACCCGCCGCCGCCCTCCCATCACGCCGACCCGCTGACCCGGTCCACCACCCTGCCCATCGACACCGAGGCAGCCGCCGCGGCGGTTGTCGAGGATGCCGATGCCGCGCCTACCACCGCGATGGTCGCTGAGATCCGCGACGGGTTGCTGTACATCTACATGCCGCCGACCGACGAACTCGAGCACTTCATCGACCTGATCAGCCGGGTCGAAGCGGCCGCCGCCAAGGCCGAGTGCCCCGTGGTGGTCGAAGGCTACGGCCCGCCGCCCGATCCCCGGATCGGCTCGATGACGATCACGCCCGACCCGGGCGTCATCGAGGTCAACGTCGCGCCGACGGCCAGTTTTGCGGAGCAGAAGCAGCAGCTGGAGACCCTGTACGAGCAAGCCCGGCTGGCTCGCCTGTCTACGGAGTCGTTCGATGTCGACGGCACACACGGCGGCACGGGCGGGGGCAACCACATCACGCTCGGCGGCACCACGCCCGCCGATTCGCCGCTGTTGCGCCGCCCCGACCTGCTGGTGTCGCTGCTGACCTATTGGCAGCGCCATCCGTCACTGTCGTATCTGTTCGCAGGCCGGTTCGTGGGCACCACCTCGCAGGCGCCGCGCGTCGACGAGGGCCGCGCCGAGGCGCTCTACGAACTGGAGATCGCGTTCGCCGAGATCGCGCGGCTCGGCCAGGGCGCAGGCGGCGCGAAGCCGTGGGTGACCGACCGCGCGCTGCGCCACCTGCTCACCGACATCACCGGCAACACCCATCGCGCCGAGTTCTGCATCGACAAGCTCTACAGCCCCGACAGCGCGCGCGGCCGGCTCGGGCTGCTCGAGCTGCGCGGCTTCGAGATGCCGCCGCACTATCAAATGGCGATGGTGCAGTCGCTGTTGGTGCGCTCGCTGGTGGCCTGGTTCTGGGACGAGCCGCTGAGGGCCCCGCTGATCCGGCACGGCGCCAACCTGCACGGCCGATACCTGTTGCCGCACTTCCTGATTCACGACATCGCCGATGTCGCCGCCGATCTGCGCGCACACGACATCAACTTCGACACCAGCTGGCTGGACCCGTTCACCGAGTTCCGGTTCCCTCGCATCGGCACCGCGGTGTTCGAGGGCGTCGAGATCGAACTGCGCGGTGCGATCGAACCTTGGAACGTCCTCGGCGAAGAATCCACCGCAGGCGGCACCACCCGTTACGTCGACTCGTCGGTGGAACGCATCCAGGTGCGGCTGATCGGCGCGGACCGGCACCGGTATGTCGTGACCGCGAACGGTTACCCGATCCCGCTGCTGGCCACCGACAACCCCGACGTCCAAGTCGGCGGGGTGCGGTTCCGGGCATGGCAGCCGCCGAGCGCGCTGCACCCAACCATCACCGTCGACGGGCCGCTGCGCTTCGAGTTGGTCGACACCGTGACGGGAGTCTCGCGCGGCGGTTGCACCTACCATGTGTCGCACCCGGGCGGCCGCGCCTACGACTCCCCGCCGGTCAACGCCGTGGAGGCCGAGTCCCGGCGGGGCCGCCGCTTCGAGGCGACGGGCTTCACCCCCGGAAAGGTGGACATGTCGGACATCCGCGAGAAGCAGGCTCGGCAATCCACCGATGTAGGCGCGCCGGGCATTTTGGATCTGCGCCGAATGCGTACCGTTCTGCAGTAATGGTCCTTCCCGCGCCTGAAACGCACGACATCGACCACCTGCTCGCCCGGTACCGCACCGCGCGCGCCCAGCAGGCGCTGTTCGACGTGCGCGGCGAGCGTGCCGGGACCGGTTATGACGAATTCGTCGACGCAGCAGGCAATGTGCGACCCGCCTGGCAGGAACTCGCCGAATGTGTTGGCGAGCGGGGCCGCGGCGGACTGGAACAGCTGCGGTCCATCATCCGGAGCTCGGTCGACAACGACGGGATCACCTACATCCAGGTCGACCGGCACGGCGATGCGGTGACCAACGGCGACGGGACAGCGCAGCCGGGGCCGTGGCACCTCGATGCGCTGCCGCTGCTGCTATCCGCGTCGGACTGGGACACGCTGGAATCGGGTCTTGTGCAACGCTCCCGGCTGCTCGACGCCGTGCTGACCGACCTGTACGGCCCGCGTCATTCGATCATCAGCGGGGTGCTGCCACCTCAGCTGTTGTTCGCACACCCGGGCTATGTCAGGGCCGCCCGCGGGATCGAGGTGCCGGGCCGGCATCAGTTGTTCCTGCACGGCTGCGACGTCAGTCGAAGTGGATCCGGGGCCTTCGTTGTCAATGCCGACTGGACCCAGGCACCGTCGGGGGCGGGCTACGCACTGGCCGACCGGCGAGTGGTCGCGCACGCGATCCCCGACCTGTACGAACGGATCGGCCCGCGGCCCGCCTCGCCGTGGGCGCAGGCGCTGCGATTGGCGCTCATCGACGCGGCCCCCGAGTCGGCCGAGGAGCCGGTGGTCGTGGTGCTCAGCCCAGGCATTCACTCCGAGACCTCGTTCGACCAGGCCTATCTGGCCAGCGTGCTCGGCTTCCCACTGGTGGAGAGCGCCGACCTGGTGGTGCGCGACGGCAAGTTGTGGATGCGGTCGATGGGCACGCTCAAGCGTGTCGACGTGGTGCTACGCCGCGTCGACGCCGAGTACGCCGATCCGCTCGACCTGCGCGCAGATTCGCGGCTAGGTGTGGTGGGCCTGGTGGAGGTGCTGCGCCGCGGCGCGGTAACGGTCGTCAACTCGTTGGGCAGCGGCGTTCTGGAAAGCCCTGGGCTGCTTCGCTTTCTGCCCGAACTGGCCGAGCGGCTGCTGGGTGAGACCCCGCTGCTGCAGACGGCACCGATGTACTGGGGTGGCATCAACACGGAACGTTCGCACCTGCTGACCAACTTGTCGTCGCTGTTGATCAAGTCGGTGACGGGCGGGGACGCGATCGTCGGGCCGGCTCTGTCGTCCGCGCAGCGCAAGGAACTCGGCGTGCGCATCGAAGCAACGCCGTGGCAGTGGGTGGGCCAGGAGCCGCCGCAGTTCTCGTCGGCGCCCACCGACTACTACCCGGGCGGGCTGTCGTCGGCCAGCGTCGGGATGCGGTTGTTCACGGTGTCGCAGCGCAGCGGGTACGCGCCGATGGTCGGCGGCCTGGGTTACCTGCTGGCCCCCGGTAGTGCCGCTTACCGGTTGAATAACGTTGCGGCCAAGGATATCTGGGTGCGCACGCCAACACGCGTCACCACCGTCGAGCGGATTCCGGGCGCGGTCGAACTGCCCGCGATGACGCCCAGTCCGACCAGGGCCGTCAGCTCCCCGCGTGTGCTGTCCGACCTGTTCTGGATGGGCCGATACGCGGAACGAGCCGAGAACATGGCGCGGCTGCTCACCGTCACCCGTGAGCGCTATCACGAATACCGCTTCCGCCGCGAGATGGAAGGCAGCGAGTGCGTGCCGGTCCTGCTGGCCGCGCTCGGACAGATCACCGGGACCGACACCGGCGCAGGCAGCGACTACGCGGAGATGGTCGCGACGGCCCAGACAACGCTGTGGTCGTTGACCGCCGACCGGCACCGCGCTGGGTCGCTGGCGCAGTCGGCCGAGCGACTCGGGCTCGCCGCGCGCGCGGTGCGTGACCAGATGTCGAATGACACGTGGATGGTGCTGGCAGCCGTCGAGCGCGCTCTGCTGCACGCGCCGGACACACCGCCCGAGTCGCAGACGGAGGGTGACGCGTTCCTCTCGTCGACGAACAACCTGACGCTGGCCGGAATGCTGGCGCTGTCCGGCGTCGCGGCAGAGTCGATGGTCCAGGACGTCGGCTGGACGATGATGGATATCGGCAAACGAATCGAGCGCGGGCTGGCGTTGACCGCGCTGCTGCGTGCGACCCTGACGACGGTCCGCAGTCCGGGTGCAGAGCAAACCATCACCGAGTCCACGCTGGTGGCCTGCGAATCGTCGGTCATCTACCGGCGGCGCACGCTGGGCAAGGTTAGTGTGGCTGCTGTGGCGGACCTGGTGTTGTTCGACACCGAGAACCCGCGCTCGCTCGTCTTCCAACTCGAGCGGCTGCGGGCCAACCTGAAGGCGCTGCCGGGATCTTCCGGGTCGTCGCGGCCGGAGCGGCTGGTGGACGAGATCGCAATCCGGCTGCGCCGTCTCGACCCCGCCGACCTGGAAGAGGTCACTGCCGACGGCGAGCGCGCAGAGCTGGCCGATCTGGTCGACGGGATGCACCGCGACCTGCGTGAGCTGTCCGGCGTGATCACCGCGACGCACCTGTCGCTGCCCGGTGGCATGCAGCATCTCTGGGGTCCCGACGAGTTCCGAGTCGTGCCGTGACCGACGGGCCCATCGCCTCGGCAGTGAGCCGGTGTTATCAGATCGCGCACCACACGGTGTACCGCTACTCGGACGTGGTCACCAGCTCCTACGGCCGGGGTTTTCTCATTCCGCGCGACTCGGCACGGCAGCGCTGCCTGTCGCACGAGCTGATCATCGAACCCGAGGCGGCTGACAGCTCGACCAGCCGCGACGCCTACGGCAACATCAGCTCTTATTTCCATGTCACGGAGCGCCACAACACGCTGTCGATCACCAGCAAGTCGGTGGTTGAGGTGGATCCACCGCGGCCCGAGTTGTATGGCGGTGGGTCGGCGCGGGCGCCGTGGGAGATCGCGCGGCCCGTCGGTCTCGACGGCGCACTGGCCACCGAGTTCACCCTCGACCTGCAGCCAGCGGAGCTTACCGACGAGCTACGTGCTTACGCCGCACCGAGTTTCGAGCCCGGCAGGCCGCTGATCGAGGTGCTGCGCGACCTGACGTCGCGAATCTACTCGGACTTCACGTACCAATCCGGGGCGACCACGGTGTCCACGAAGGTCAGCGAGGTTTTGGCGGCGCGCGAAGGGGTATGTCAAGACTTCGCGCGGCTCGCAATCGCCTGTCTGCGCGCCAACGGATTGGCGGCCAGTTATGTGTCGGGGTATTTGGCGACCGACCCGCCGGCGGGGAAGGAGCGCATGATCGGCATCGACGCGACTCATGCCTGGGCGTCGGTGTGGACGCCGCAGAACCAATGGCTGGGTCTGGACCCCACCAACGACCAGATGGTCGACGAGCGCTACATCTACGTCGGGTTCGGCCGTGACTACGCGGATGTGCCGCCGCTGCGCGGCATCATCTACACCGATTCGGAGAGCAGCGTGATCGACGTCGCCGTCGATGTGGCGCCGTACGAGGGTGGCGTGCTGCGTGCGTGATTTCATCTGCCCGAACTGCGGCCAGCACCTGGCCTTCGAGAATTCGGTCTGCCTGAATTGCGGCAGCGCCCTTGGCTTCTCGTTGGAAGACACGGCGCTGCTGGTGATCGCGCCGGGGGAGCAGAGCGACCACGGCGGCGCAGTGGATTCCAACGATTACCAGTTGTGCGCGAATCTGCATCTGGCGGAATGCAATTGGCTCGTCGAGAAGGGTCCCGTCCCTCGACTCTGTGCATCGTGCATGCTCACCCGCACCCGCCCCGGCGACAACGACGTCAAGGCGCTGGCGGCGTTCGCGGCCGCCGAGAATGCCAAGCGGCGGCTGATCGCCGAACTCGTCGACCTGAAGCTGCCCATCATCGGCCGCGACGAGGACCCGCAGTATGGCCTGGCGTTCGACCTGCTGTCCAGCGAACACGAGAAGGTGATGACCGGCCACCACAACGGGGTGATCACGCTGGACCTCGCCGAGGGCGACGACGTGCATCGCGAGCAACTCCGGGTCGCGATGGCCGAGCCCTACCGCACGCTGCTCGGCCATTTCCGCCACGAGATCGGGCACTACTACTTCTATCGGCTTGTCGAGCCGTCACCGTCCTACGCGACGAGATTCCGCGAACTGTACGGCGACCCCGATGCCGACTACCAGGCCGCGCTGGACCGTCACTACAACGAGGGCGCGCCGCCTGGGTGGGAGGACAACTACGTCTCGACCTACGCGACGATGCACCCCGCCGAGGACTGGGCCGAGACCTTCGCGCACTACTTGCACATCCGTGACACGCTGGACACCGCCGCCGCCTTCGGCTTCGCGCCTGCCGCCGCGACGTTTGAGCGACGGGCGTTGGGCCCCAGCGGGTTCGACGCGATCATCGACATGTGGCTGCCGCTGGCGTGGGCGCTGAACATGATCAACCGCTCGATGGGCAGGGAGGATCTCTACCCGTTCGTGCTGCCTCCCATGGTGCTGGACAAGATGCGGTTCATCCACACCATCATCGATGAGATCACCTCGGACCCTGCCAAGCTCGCCGAGATCAGCAGCCTATAGCCCACCTCCGCGAGCGACCGTGTCTCTACACGACACGCCGATCACTGCTGTACAAAAAGGGGTCGCTCGCGCGGTGCAGGCTGCCGAGGACGGCGGTTCAGCTCCAGTACCGCGCCGTGGTGGCGTACAGCCGGCCGATCAGTACGTCGACGGGCTGCTCCCGAAGTTCCGCGCTGAGCACCTCGACGCTGACCGTGCCGTCCCAACCACGGTCGAGAAATGCATCCGCGAACCGGTGTAATTCGAGAATGCCGTCGCCCGGCAGCGCGCGACGGTGCAGGCTTTCGCGGATCATGCGGTCTCGATACTCAGGCTCGAGTGCGTCGGTGAACTGCAGATAGGCGATGTCGTCGAGCGGCACCGCCACTAGGTCCTCCCATGTGTTCTCGCTGAACCCGAAGTGCCAGGAGTCGATCATCAGACCTGCCCGCCCACTACGGCTCGCGGCCCGCACGTACTCCATGCCGTCGCCGATCGTCGGAATTGCGCCCAGTGGGGTGTACTCCACCGCGATGCCCGCGCCGGCGCCGTCGAACATCTTGGCGCAGTGCTCAATTCGCGCAAGTGGCACCTTCTCCGTGAAGACCGTCAGCACCCATTCCGCGCCGATCGTCTGTGCACGGTCGGCCAGCCCCTCGGCGCTTGCCACCATGGCCGATTCGTCGTCGCCGACCACGAGGGCGAGCAATTCGTGACAGCGGATCCCGGTCGCGGCGTAGGCGTCGACGCCAGCGGCGTCGACCCGGTCGGCATTGATCCCCACCGCGGTGAAGCCCGCCGCGCTCGCCGACGAGACCAGGTCGGCCGTCGGGTAATCCCAGCGGCCGTCGGGGGTCAGAGCGAGCTGCACAATCGCAGGACGCTACTCCGCGCCCAGGGTCCGGTGCCCATGCCACACCGTTGATGTGGCTGCCGCCGTCGACGAACAGCGGGCGGGCGGGATGCCGGGAGCACGTCAAGATGGGCAGCGTCGACGACTAGCGCGCCAGGAATGCCTTGCCGCGCGGCGACAGCCGGTAACCCACGTCGAGGCTGATGGTCAGACCCAGTCCTTTGAGCTGACGCACGCGGCGCTTGAAGCGGGGTACCTCCAGTCCGACGCGTGCGGCCAGATCGGGTGCCCGCACCGCCTCGTTCGCGCCTATCATCTCGAGATACTCTCGCGTCCAAGGGGTTTCGGCCGCCGCGTCCCAACGGGCCAGCCGGGCGGCGATCAGATCGACGTCGGCGGCAGACAGCCGATCGTCGGCGGCCAACTCCGGACGCTCGTCCGGTGCAAGGTAGGACACCGTGATCACATATGTGTGCTTGGCCGGCCTGCGGTCGAGTTCCCGCTGTGCGGTCTTGGCGTCCGGATACCCCGCGGCGCGCGCCTGCGCGGCCGTTACCCGGTAACTCCCCGGGTGCTCGGCGACGTCGTCGACGCGGATCGTGCCCGCGACGGTTCGCTGAGTGCCACCCGGCATGGCCCGCGGCGCATCCCACCGCCGCAGCACAAGTGTGATGCTGCCGTTCGCAATTCCCTCGGCCGTGTCGCGGGTCAGCAGCACACGTGTGACCCTACGATCTCCCGGTGGCTGATCGCTATGGCGCCGACGTCCTCGCCAACAACCCGCACCGAAAGCCCCGTTCCACGGAGCGGCCGGTGGAAATCGGCATGGTCGTCGAGGACGCCCAGACCGGTTACGTGGGCGCGGTGGTCCGCGTCGAGTACGGGCGGATGGAACTCGAGGACCGGCACGGCAGAAGGAAACCGTTCCCGATCGGACCCGGCTACCTGATCGACGGGCGGCCGGTCATCCTGACTGCGCCACGACGGGCGGCGCCGGCGGCACCGGCGCGCACCGCATCCGGTTCGGTGGCGGTACAGGCGAAGGCGAGGGTCGCACTGCCCAGCCGGATCTATGTCGAGGGCCGACACGACGCCGAACTGGTCGAGCAGGTGTGGGGCGACGACCTACGGGTGGAGGGCGTGGTGGTCGAATACCTCGGCGGCGTCGACGATCTCGCAGGCATCGTCGAGGAGTTTCAGCCCGGGCAGGGGCGTCGCCTCGGAGTGCTCGTCGACCACCTGGTGGCCGGCGCCAAGGAGGCCCGGATCGCCGAAGCCGTCCGCCGCGGCCCAGGCGGCGAGCACACGCTGGTCGTGGGTCATCCCTTCATCGACATCTGGCAGGCGGTGAAGCCGGGCCGCCTCGGCATCTCGTCGTGGCCGGTGATTCCGAAGGGCATGGACTGGAAGAAAGGCGTGTGCAAGGCGATGGGCTGGCCGCACAGCCAGCAGGCCGACATCGCCAGAGCGTGGCAGCGGATCCGGGGCCGGGTGCGGGACTGGAACGACCTCGAGCCCGCACTCATCGGCCGCGTCGAGGAGTTGATCGACTTCGTCACGCAGCCCTAGGGGCCGAGGGCGTGGCCCGTCGTGCTCTCCACGTGCTCAGGGATTTCTCCCTCGTGACGATCTCCGGTAGACGAGGTTCCGCGCGGCTCGAACATCAGGATCGATCCGCCTGGCGAAGATGGTTTGTGCTCGGTGCCCCTCGGCACGACAAACGTGTCGCCCTGGCGCAGCACGACCGTCGACTCCGTTCCTTCGGGATCTCGCATCGAGACGTGAAACTCACCGTCGAGCACGAGAAAGAATTCGTCGGTGTCCTCGTGGACATGCCACACATGCTCGCCATTGGCGTGCGCGATCCGAACGTCATAGTCGTTCACCTGCGCCACGATTCGTGGGCTGTAGGTCTCGTCGAAGGACGCCAGAGCGGACGTCAGATTCACAGGTTTCGTGCTCACCAAGCGATCGTATGTCCGCGCCACGTGGTAAGCAGAGAGCGTGTCCGACGGTCTGTTTGACGTTCCCGGCGAACCGACCGCGAGCGCGGGCGGACCCGTCGGCGCGTCGGCGCCGTTGGCGGTCAAGATGCGGCCTGCCACGCTCGACGAGGTAGTTGGGCAGGATCACCTGCTGAAGCCGAACTCGCCGCTGCGCAGGCTGGTCGAAGGGTCAGGCGCGGCGTCGGTGATCCTCTACGGCCCTCCCGGCACGGGCAAGACGACGCTGGCGTCGCTGATCTCGCAGGCAACCGGCCGCCGGTTCGAGGCGCTGTCGGCGCTGTCGGCGGGCGTCAAGGAGGTCCGCGCCGTCATAGATCTCGCGCGCCGGGCCGCCGCGCACGGTGAGCAGACCGTGTTGTTCATCGACGAGGTGCACCGATTCTCCAAGACCCAGCAGGACGCATTGCTCTCGGCCGTCGAGAACCGGGTCGTGCTGCTGGTCGCGGCCACCACGGAAAACCCGTCTTTCTCCGTCGTTGCTCCGCTGCTGTCGCGGTCGCTGATCCTGCAGCTGCAGCCGCTCGACACCGCCGCGGTGCAGACCGTGGTGCGCCGGGCCATCGACGATCCGCGCGGTCTCGGAGGCCAGGTTGATGTCACCGAGGACGCCGTCGAATTGCTGGTGCAGCTCTCTGCGGGCGATGCGCGGCGCGCACTGACGGCGCTGGAGGTGGCGTCTGAAACCGCCGGAGCGGCCGGCGAGCAGGTGACGGTCGCGACCATCGAGCAGTCGCTGGACAAGGCCGCCGTGCGTTATGACCGCGACGGCGATCAGCACTACGACGTGATCAGCGCTTTCATCAAGTCGGTCCGTGGCTCCGACGTCGACGCCGCGCTGCACTACCTGGCCCGGATGCTGGTGGCGGGGGAGGACCCACGCTTCGTGGCGCGCCGGCTGATGATCCTCGCCAGCGAGGACATCGGCATGGCCGATCCAACCGCGCTGCAGACCGCCGTCGCTGCGGCGCAGACGGTACAGCTGATCGGCTTGCCCGAGGCGCAGCTGACGCTGGCGCATGCCACGGTTCACCTCGCGACCGCGCCCAAGTCGAATGCCGTCACGACGGCGCTCGGCGCCGCGCTGAACGACATTCGGGAAGGCAAGGCCGGGCTGGTGCCCACCCATCTGCGCGACGGCCACTACTCGGGCGCGGCCAAGCTCGGCAATGCCATCGGCTACAAGTACAGTCACGACGACCCGGATGGCGTTGTGCCGCAACAGTATCCGCCCGATGAGCTGGTCGGCGTCGACTACTACCAGCCCACCACTCACGGCGCCGAGCGCGAGATCGCCACCCGACTGGACAAGCTGCGCGCCATCATCCGCAAGAAACGCTGACCCGCCGAGATCGACGTTTTGGTGGGACCTCACGATTTCTCACCCGAACGTGAGTTTGGGCGAAATGAGCCCTTGACAGCTTTCGCCAGGCTGGCTAGCTTTGTAGTCAATCGATTGGTTGATCAAATACAAGGTTGACAATTGGGGAGTGATGGAGATGCGGACGCCTGGCTGGACCGTGCCTTCATGGCGCTGGCCGACCCGGTTCGGCGCGCGATCGTGGCGCGACTGTCCCGCGGACCGGCCACGGTCAATGAGCTGGCCGCACCGTTCGACATCACCAAACAGGCAGTGTCCAAGCACATTCAGGTGCTCGAGCAGGCGGGACTGGTCACCAAGACCCGCGATGCGCAGCGACGGCCGGTCCATCTGGACGTCGCGGCGCTGGAGCGGCTGACGGCGTGGATCGACCGATATCGGCTTGACGCCGAACGTAGCTACCGCCAATTGGACGCCCTGTTGGCGCGAATCTCCGACACCAAGGAAGGAACCGAGAAATGACGAACCCGCTCAACCTCACCGCCCCCGTAGACACCCTGGCCATGGAGTTGACCCGGGACTTCAACGCTCCAGTGGAGGCGCTGTTTCGGGCTCACGCCGAGCCCGACCTGGTCAAGCAGTGGCTCGGACCGCGTGACCTCGCGATGACCATCGAGCATTGGGACTTCAAGACCGGCGGCGGCTACCGCTATACGCACAAGGCCGATCGCGGCGAGTTCAAGTTCAACGGCGTGTACCACAAGGTGCGGGAGAACGAATTCATCATCCAGACCTTCGAATTCGAGGGCGCGCCGGACATGGTGAACATCGAGTTCATCTGGTTTGAGGACCTCGGCGGCGGCCGCAGCCGGCTGCGCGGCCGGTCGATCTGTCCGACCATCGAGGCCCGCGACGGCCTGCTGTCGTCGGGCATGGAGGGCGGCATGACAGAGGGCTACGAAAAGCTCGATGAGCTCCTGAAGACGCTCTGATGGACTGGACGCTCGAAGTCGTGGTGGTCGCGGTCGGCGATATCGACCGGGCCATTGCTTCTACCGTGACGGCCTCGGCTTCAATCTGGACCATGACACGCGGGCCGGTGATCAGCGTTTCGCTCAGCTCACTCCGCCCGGCTCAAGGTGCTCGATCGTGCTGAGCGACCCGCCGCCGATGCCGCCAGGCTCGCTCAAGGGCGTGCAACTCGTCGTCGCCGATGCACATCGCGCGCGTGAGCAGCTACTCGAACGCGGCGTCGCCGCGGGGGATATCGACGTCATCGACGAGCGCGACGGGGGCACGCTGTTCGGATTCACCGACCCCGACGGCAACTCTCCCCCGCAAGCAGGAGGTGCCCCCAGGGTCGTACAACAGATCAAGGCGCGGGCGAACTGAGCTCAATAAACCGACGATCCCGGCCGGTGGGGGGACCAGCCAGGATCGCCGGGGGTATGGCGGCTAACGCAATAGACCAGATCGTCTGCCGCCTAGCAGGCCGGTGCGCCTGCGACCCATCAATGCGCACACCAAGGCGACGCCGAGCGCAGCAACGATCACCTGGACCAACAGCTCGAGCCAATCGATGCCGCTGGTGGCCGTTGGTATTCCAATTGCTCGGGCGATCGCCGTACCGATGAACGCGGACACGATGCCGACCAAGATCGTCAACAGCATGCCGATCGGCTGCCTGCCGGGTACCAGCAGACGGCCGAGCACACCGACGACGATGCCGATCAGGATTGCGGTGATTACACCGGTGATGGTCATTGCTCCTCCAAGGCTCTGGGCGTGGAGATTTCATACCCTCGCCGAGCCTGGAATAAACGCACGCGTCAATCAGCGCGCAAGGAGCCAGTCACACCAGCTCGGGCACCCGCAAATGGGCGATCGCCAGCTCGAATTCGCCTACGTCGAGGACGTCAGCGCCCATCTCGCGGCTGCGCGTGTTCCGCAGTTCTCTCGCCTGCTCCCGGTTGCGCTCCATGGCGTCGCGGCTGTCGAACGTCGCAGTCGACACGGCGCGCCCGGAGCCGTTCATCAGGAAGCTGGCGCTGCAGAACCCCTCGAGGTTCTCCAGCGAGGGCAGCACGTCGCTCTTGTAGGACTCGATCGCGCGCTTGGCCTGGTCCGGCGGGACCTTGATCCAGGTGACCCGCGCGCACGCGCCATCGTTCGACCTGTGGTCACGATGGAGGATGCCGATCTCCCACGTCTGGGCGGTCGCGGTGCCGCCGAAGACCTTCGCCGCCTCGTCACGAATCGGGCCGACCTGGCCGGCGCTGGCGCGTTCGGCCTCCGCGGTCTCCCACGCGCTCGTGGCGATGCACCGACCGGATTCGCGGTCGACCAACAGTGACAGCCCGACGAATCCGTCCATCGCCGCAAGCGCGGGCATCACCTCGTCGCGGACGTGCGCGATGCCAGCGTCGATGCATGACGGTTGCGCCTGAATATCGGTAGTACGTGCGAACACGATCCACCCCCGATTGGTGTTGGGGCGGCGCCCCGGTGGCGCCACCGGACCACTAATCAGCTTCCTCCCGCCGAGTAGGCGTTTCAATGGAAACTTCGGTTTGCAACCGCATGGTTCGTTTGCCTCAGTGGTGGGGCAACACACATAGGTGGCCAATATAAAACACACGGCCGACCAGCGGAACTCGTTCATCGCGGTGCAACTGGGCTGGACGATGGACGCTTTCGACTACTTCATCGTCGTGCTCGTGTATGGCGACATCGCCGAGACCTTCCACGTTTCGAAGACCGAGGTGGCATTCCTGACCACCGCCACGTTGATGATGCGTCCGGTGGGCGCGCTCATTTTCGGATTGTGGGCCGACCGCGTGGGTCGGCGGATCCCGCTGATGGTCGACGTGGCGTTCTACTCGATCGTGGGGTTTCTCTGCGCCTTCGCGCCCAACTTCACCGTCCTCATCGTCCTGCGGTTGTTGTACGGGATCGGGATGGGCGGCGAATGGGGCCTGGGCGCGGCACTCGCGATGGAAAAGGTGCCCGCCGAGCGGCGCGGGTTCTTCTCGGGGCCTGCTCCAGGAGGGCTACTCGTTCGGCTACCTGTTGGCGAACCTGGCCTCGCTTCTCGTGATCGACAGCCTCGGACTATCTTGGCGCTGGCTATTCGGGCTGAGCATCGTTCCCGCGTTGATCACGCTGCTGATCCGCACCAGAGTCCGGGAATCGGAAGTGTGGCAGGCCACCCAGGACCGCATGCGCGTCACCCGAACGCGGATCCGCAACGACGTGGTCCGCGACGGTGCGATCATTCGCCGATTCGTCTATCTGGTGCTACTTATGACCGCCTTCAACTGGATGAGTCATGGCACTCAGGACGTCTATCCGACATTCCTGTCGTCGACTCACGAAAGCGGCGCAGGGTTATCCAGTGAAACTGCCCGATGGATAGCCGTGATCTACAACATCGGCGCGATCATCGGTGGGCTGACCTTCGGCACCCTCTCGCAGCGGTTCGGCCGCCGGTACACGATCATATTCTGCGCGGTCATCGGCCTGCCGATAGTCCCGCTGTTCGCCTACTCGCAGAGCGCCGCGATGCTCTGCCTCGGTGCCTTTCTCATGCAGGTGGTGGTCCAGGGCGCATGGGGCGTCATCCCAGCGCACCTCACGGAGTTGTCGCCCGACGCGATCCGGGGGTTCTATCCGGGCGTGACGTACCAACTCGGCAATCTGTTCGCCGCATTCAACCTGCCGATCCAGGAACACCTCGCGGCGTCGCATGGCTATCCGTTCGCGCTGACAGCGACCATCGTGCCGGTGCTCATCGCGGTCGCCGTGCTCACCATGGTCGGCAAGGACGCCACCGGCCTGCAGTTCGGTACCGATCGCAGCGCTTACCCCGCCATCAAGACCGCTTGAGTCCTCGTAGGCTCGACGACGTGGTGACTGACGTGCTCGATATCGACACATCGCGACGGCGGATCGTCGACCTCACCGGCGCGGTGCGGTCGTTCTGCGGCGGTCACGGTGACGGCCTGTGCAATGTCTTCGTGCCCCACGCCACTGCGGGCGTGGCGATCATCGAAACGGGTGCAGGCTCGGACGACGACCTCATCGACACGCTCGAGCGCCTGCTGCCGCGTGACGAACGATACCGCCATACGCACGGGTCGCCGGGGCACGGCGCCGACCACGTGCTGCCCGCGATAGTGGCGCCCTCGGTGACCGTTCCGGTGCAGGATGGCGAACCGCTCCTCGGCACGTGGCAAAGCGTCGTGCTGGTCGATCTGAACCGGGACAACCCGCGGCGCTCGGTCCGGCTGAGCTTCATAAACTCCTGACGTGGCACTCGGCGCCGCGCGCCGGTTCGTTGACTTTTTAGTGCGGCTACCCAGACCGGTACTGTGGTGCGGTCGAATAGTCGCAGATAATCTTCCGAACGAGCCAAAAGATGAGGCAGTAGGGACGTGCAGACACACGAGATCAGGAAGCGTTTCCTCGATCATTTCGTGAAGGCGGGCCACACCGAGGTGCCGAGTGCCTCGGTGATCCTCGACGACCCCAACCTGTTGTTCGTCAACGCAGGCATGGTGCAGTTCGTGCCCTACTTCCTGGGCCAGCGCACTCCGCCGTACAACACGGCGACCAGCATCCAGAAGTGCATCCGCACGCCCGACATCGACGAAGTCGGCATCACCACCCGGCACAACACCTTCTTCCAGATGGCAGGCAACTTCTCGTTCGGCGACTACTTCAAGGGCCGCGCCATCGAGCTTGCCTGGACCCTGCTGACCAACCCGATCGACAAGGGTGGCTACGGGCTCGACCCCGAAAGGCTCTGGGCTACAGTCTATTTGGATGACGACGAGGCCGTCGGGCTGTGGCAGGAGGTGACGGGCTTGCCGGCGGAGCGCATCCAGCGGCGCGGCATGGCCGACAACTACTGGTCTATGGGCATCCCAGGCCCCTGCGGCCCGTCGTCGGAGATCTACTACGACCGCGGCCCCGAATTCGGTGTCGAGGGCGGCCCCGTCGCCAACGAGGACCGCTACATCGAGATCTGGAATCTCGTGTTCATGCAGAACGAGCGGGGCGAGGGCCCGGCCAAGGAGGGCTACGAGATCCTCGGCCCGTTGCCACGGAAGAACATCGACACCGGCATGGGCGTCGAACGGGTGGCGTTCCTGCTGCAGGGCGTACACAACGTTTACGAGACCGATCTGCTGCGTCCTGTCATAGATGCGGTAGCCACGGTGTCCCCAAGGGGCTACGACATCGGCAACCACGAGGACGACGTCCGGTACCGGATCATCGCCGACCACAGTCGCACCGCCGCGATCCTGATCGGCGACGGGGTGAGTCCCGGCAACGACGGCCGCGGCTATGTGCTGCGCCGATTGCTGCGTCGCGTGATCCGCTCGGCCAAGTTGCTCGGTGTCGACGACCCGATCGTCGGCGACCTGATGGCGACGGTGCGCGACGCGATGGGGCCGTCGTACCCCGAACTCGTCACCGACTTCGACCGGATCCACCGCATCGCGGTCGCCGAGGAGACCGCGTTCAATCGCACCCTGACATCGGGTTCGCGACTGTTCGAGGATGCCGCGCGCTCCACGAAGGCCTCGGGGGCCACCGTGTTGTCGGGCACGGACGCGTTCACGTTGCACGACACCTACGGCTTCCCACTGGAATTGACACTCGAGATGGCGGCCGAGTCCGGCCTCAGCGTCGACGAAGAGGGCTTCCGCGGCCTGATGGCCGAACAGCGCCAGCGGGCCAAGGCCGACGCGGCCGCGCGCAAACAGGCGCACGCCGACCTTTCTGAATACCGCGATCTCGTCGACGCAGGCCCGACGGAGTTCACCGGTTTCGACGAATTGACGTCCGAGGCAAGGATTCTCGGCATTTTCGTCGACGGCAAGCGGGTGCCGGTGGTCTCCCACTCCGGTAGTTTTGGCGGCTCGGCCGCCGAGGCGGCCCAGCGGCCGGACCGCGTCGAGTTGATTCTGGACCGCAGCCCGTTCTACGCCGAGTCGGGTGGCCAGATCGCCGACGAGGGCAGCATCACGGGCGCAGGCGCATCTGGTTCCGCGAAGGCTGCCGTCACCGACGTGCAGAAGATCGCCAAAACGCTGTGGGCACACCGAGTCAACGTCGAGTCCGGCGAGTTCGTCGAGGGCGACACCGTCGTAGCCGCAGTCGACCCCCGCTGGCGGCACGGCGCCACGCAGGGTCATTCCGGTACGCATATGGTGCACGCTGCGCTACGGCAAGTGCTGGGCCCCAACGCCGTTCAGGCCGGCTCGCTGAACCGGCCCGGTTACCTGCGGTTCGACTTCAACTGGCAGGGCCAGCTGACCGATGATCAGCGGACCCAGATCGAGGAAGTGACCAACGAGGCCGTCGAGGCCGACTTCGAGGTGCACAGCTTCGCGACCGAACTGGACAAGGCCAAGGCGATGGGCGCGATGGCGTTGTTCGGTGAGAACTACCCCGACGAGGTCCGGGTGGTCGAGATCGGCGGGCCGTTCTCGCTCGAACTGTGCGGCGGAACCCATGTGGAGAGTTCTGCGCAGATCGGCCCGGTGACAATCCTCGGTGAGTCGTCGGTCGGCTCCGGGGTGCGCCGCGTCGAGGCCTACGTCGGCCTGGACTCTTTCCGCCACCTGGCCAAGGAACGCGCTCTGATGGCCGGTCTGGCGTCGACTCTCAAGGTTCCATCGGAAGAGGTTCCGGCGCGCGTGGCCAATCTGGTCGAGCGCTTACGGGCCGCCGAAAAGGAACTCGACAAGATGCGGCTGGCGAATGCACGTGCAGCCGCAGCGAATGCCGCCGCGGGCGCCGAGCAAATCGGTAAGGTGCGTGTCGTGGCGCAGCGGATGGCCGGCGGAATGTCGGCGGCGGATCTGCGCACGCTCGTCGGCGACATCAAGGGCAAGTTGGGCGGTGACCCCGCAGTCGTCGCGTTGATCGCAGAAGGCGAAAACGACAGCGTGCCATTCGTCGTGGCGGTCAACCCTGCAGCGCAGGATCTCGGCCTGAAGGCCAACGAATTGGTGAAGCAGTTGGGCACGGCGGTAAATGGTCGTGGAGGCGGTAAGGCCGATCTGGCGCAGGGCTCGGGTAAGGGGGCAGCGGGTATCGACGCGGCATTGGCCGCGCTACGCGCAGAAATAGGCCGGAGCTAGCCCGTGGCCCATACCGATGACCGTCTACCGGATCGGCCCGGGGGCAGTCTTCAACCCCCGGACCCCGGCCGCGGCCGACGGCTCGGTGTCGACGTGGGCACGGTTCGCATCGGCGTGGCCGCCAGCGATCCAGACGGGATCCTGGCCACACCGGTGGAAACGGTAGAGCGGGATCGACGCAACAAGACAGGCAGACACGTGCGCCGGCTCGCAGAACTGGCCAGTGAGTTCGAGGCTGTCGAAGTGGTGGTGGGACTGCCCCGCACGCTTGCCGACCGGTCCGGCTCGTCCGCCAAGGACGCGATCGAGTTGGCCGACCAGCTGGCCCGGCGCATCGCTCCGACACCGGTGCGGTTGTCGGACGAACGGCTCACGACGGTCGTGGCACAGCGGTCCATGAGGGAAGCGGGCATCCGCGCCAAGGGACAGCGGGCGATGATCGATCAGGCTGCAGCGGTAGGGATTTTGCAGAACTGGCTGGACCAGCGGCGCGCGGCTTTGGCCGCGCACGGAGAGGTCGGGGATGACTGACCACTGGGGCCGGGATCGCGCGGAGCCGGTGGCCGTCGGCCCGCCGCGGCGCCGGATGTCTCGGACGGAGCGAATCCGGGAAGCCCGCGGCCGGCGAAGAAGGCGCTTCGCCAGCGGGTTGGCGCTGGCGCTCTTGATCGTGGTCGTCATCGGTGCCGTGTTCCTTGGCTCGAAGATGTGGCACTCGCTGTTCGGAGGAAGCGGCGACTATTCCGGCGACGGTGTCAACGATGTGGTCATCCAGATCCATGACGGCGACTCCACCACCACGATCGGCAAGACACTGGAAGAACACAAGGTGGTGGCTACCGTCAAGGCGTTCGTGGCAGCCGCCGAGGGCAATACCGCCATCTCGGCGATCCAGCCCGGCTTCTATAAGGTGCGTACCGAGATCCCGGCGGCCAATGCCGTTGCCCGACTTGCCGATCCGCAGAACCGCGTCGGCAAGCTGGTGATACCGGAAGGACGGCAGCTCGACGACGTCCGGGACGTCAAGACCAACGCGGCCACCGACGGCATCTTCAGCCTGGTCTCGCGCGCGACGTGTGTGAACCTCGACTCTGACCGGCACTGCGTTTCGGTGGATGACTTGCGCAAGGCGGCGGGTTCGGTTGCGCCGTCGGCGCTTTCCGTCCCCGATTGGGCCATCAACGCGGTGACCGCGATGGGCAACGACCACAGGCGCCTGGAAGGCCTCATCGCGCCCGGCACGTGGAATATCGATCCATCTGAGTCCGCCGAGGACATCCTGTCCACATTGATCGGGACCAGCGCGACGCAATACGCGCAGGGCGGGCTGCTCGACACCGCGAAGTTGATGAACATGTCGCCGTACCAGATCCTGACCGTCGGCTCGCTGGTGCAGCGGGAGTCCAAACCCGATGACTTCGCGAAAGTTGCGCGGGTGATTTACAACCGGCTGCGCGAGAACCGGACGCTGGAGTTCGACTCCACTGTGAACTATCCGCTGGACCGGATCGAGGTGGCCACCACCGACGCCGACCGCGCCCAGCACACACCCTGGAATACCTATGTTCGGCCCGGCCTTCCCGCCACACCCATCTGTTCGCCGGGGCAGCCGGCGCTGGCGGCAGCCGAACAGCCTGCGCCGGGGGACTGGCTGTACTTCGTCACGATCGACATGCAGGGCACGACGTTGTTCACCCGCGACTACCAGCAGCATCTCGCGAACATCGAACTGGCCAAGCGCAACGGTGTCCTCGACTCGGCTAGGTAGTGCCCGGAAGGCGGCGGTGCTCGGCTCACCGATCGCACATTCCCGGTCACCGCAGCTGCATCTTGCCGCTTATCGCGCGCTGGGACTGGACGGCTGGACGTACGACCGCATCGAATGCACCGCCGACGAATTGCCCGGCTTGGTGGCGGGTTTCGGCCCGGAATGGGTTGGCGTGTCGGTGACGATGCCAGGCAAGTTCGCGGCGCTACGGTTCGCCGACGAACGCACTGCACGCGCGGAACTGGTTGGCTCGGCCAACACGCTGGTGCGAACACAGGGCGGTTGGCGGGCCGACAACACAGACGTCGACGGCTTGAAGGGTGCGTTGGGGGCGGTGGCAGGCCGGGCGGCCGTGCTGGGCTCGGGCGGCACCGCGCCTGCGGTCGTCGTCGGGCTGGCCGATCTTGGGGTGCAAGACATTTCCGTGCTCGCGCGAAACCGGGACAAGGCGGCGCCGCTTCTGGCGCTCGGGCCCCGGCTCGGAGTGGACGTCCGGTGGATCGAGCTCGGGACGACGTTGGCCGACGTCGACGTGGTCGTCAGCACCATCCCCGCCGACGTGGCCGCCGGGTACGCGAACACCGTCGTGGCGACGCCACTGCTGCTGGACGCGATCTACAACCCGTGGCCGACTCCGCTGGCGACGGCCGTCGAGCAGGCGGGCGGCCGGGTCATCAGTGGGCTACAGATGCTGCTTCACCAGGCGTTCGCGCAAGTCGAGCAGTTCACCGAGCTGCCCGCGCCCACCGAGGCGATGAGGGCCGCGCTGAACGAACAGTAGTGTTCGACAGGTGAGTGCTCGCATCGGAGTGGTGTTTCGCCCCGACTTTTCGCCCGACACGCTCCGCGATACCGCGTCGGCCGCCGATCGCGCCGGGGTGGCCGAACTATGGCTGTGGGAGGACTGCTTCCTGCAGGGCGGTATCGCCGCGGCGGCAGTGGCGCTCGCGTCGTCGGAAACGCTCACGGTCGGCCTCGGTGTGCTGCCTGCGCCGCTGCGCAACGTGGTGATAACGGCGATGGAGATCGCCACCCTCGAGGCGATGTTCCCCGGCAGGTTGCGCGTCGGAATCGGTCACGGAGTGCAGGACTGGATGCGACAGGCCGGCGCGGCCGTGGCATCACCCCTGACGTTGATGCGTGAGTACGTCACGGCGCTGAGCGACCTGCTCGCGGGTCGGTCCGTCACCGTCGACGGCAGCTATGTGCGACTCGCCGAAGTGCGGTTGGACTGGGCTCCGCAGCAAAGAGTTCCGGTGCTGATCGGCGGAACCGGCCCGAAGACGTTGGCACTGGCCGGTGAGATCGCCGACGGCGTCGTCCTCGACTCCCAGTACGATCCGACGACGCTGCTGGATGCCTTGGGCCATGTCGCGTCCGGCCGGTCCGACCGTGGCGAGACTCCGTTCAGCACAGTGCTCTTCTTCGCGTGCGGTCCGGATCAGGTCGACGGATCGGCCGGTCCCTATCTCGATGCGGGGGTGGACACGTTGGTGTTCCAGCCGGTCGGGCCGCAGACGGCGTTGCCCGAATTGATCACGGCCGTAGGCGATGTGGCGGCACGGCTGCAGGCACGCTAGGCGGTGATCAGGCCAGTGTCGTTCTGGGCCAAGCGGTCCCGCGCCGCGCGCACCGCACCGATGCTGGCCACTGTCACGAGCACGATCGCGACGTAGCCCGTCACCGCGAGGTGCTGACCGAGGACCAACCAGCCCGCGATGGCGGCAACGACCGGTGAGAGACACGTCAGGATCGCGAACGTATCCGGTGGGAGGCGGCGCAGCGAAATCAGCTCCAGCGAGTAGGGGATCACCGAGGACATCACTCCGACGATCGCTCCCAGGCCGATTACCTGCCACCGCAACGCGCTGGCCGGATCGACCGCAACCAGTGCGAACGGTGCCGTCACGACCGCGCCGATCGCGGTCGCGAGGGCCAGCCCGTCGAGGTTGGGGAAATCGGTTCCCGCTCGGGCCGCTGCCAGGATGTAGCCTGCCCAGCTTGCCGCCGCGCCTGCGGCGAAGCCGAGCCCGACAGGGTCGAGATGACCCACCCGAACCCCGGTGAGGCTGAGCAACGCCACCCCCGCCAATGCCAGCAGCGCCCACAACCACGCCGTCTTGCGGGAGCTGACAGCAACGGAAAGCGCAAGTGGCCCAAGCGCTTCGATGGTGACGGCCACGCCGAGTGGGATGCGGGTCAGCGAGTTGTAGAAGCAGACGTTCATCACCGTCAACGTGGCGGCAAGTGCGGCCGCCGACAACCACGCCCGCCGGGACAGCCCGCGCAGCCGTGGGCGGGTCGCCACGCAGAGGATCACGCCCGCGACGAGGAATCGGATGAAGGCGGCCCCGATCGCACCGAGCGCCGCGAACAGGCCGACCGCGAATGCTGCACCGACCTCCTGGCTGATCGCGGCGACGACCACCAGCAGCGCGGGGCCGATTGGTGACCGTCGGTGCACGCAACCGAGATTAATCTCCCTACATGGGGGTGGGGGTCGCCGTTGTCTGTGTACTGGCGTGGCTGGTGGCGCTCAGCGTCTACGACATTCGCCAGCGACGGCTGCCGAACTGGCTGACGCTGCCCGGCGCGGCGGTGATCCTCGTGACGGCTGTGGTGCACGAGCGGGGTCCCCCGGCCGCGCTCGGTGCGTTCGCGTTGTTCGCTGTCTACGCCGTCGTGCACCTGGCATCGCCCTCGGCGATGGGTGCCGGCGACGTCAAGCTAGCGATCGGCATCGGCGCGCTGACAGCCACATTCGGCGCTGACGTCTGGCTGCTGGCCGCGCTCGGCGCACCCGTGCTGACCGCGATATGGGCAGTTGCCGCACTGCTGCGCCGATCGGGACGGACGGTGCCGCACGGACCGTCGATGTGTCTGGCGGCGGTGACGGTCATCGCGCTGGCCGCGCTCTGACCGTGTTTACGCCGGTGAAGCCGGCCACATGGCTCGGACTCTGACATACACTTGCATACTCATGGTATGTTAGTACGTACCTCAAGTATGTAAATAACGACGGCTACCGAGTATTGGAGACAGGATGTCGGAAACCATCGCTCAAGAGCTCGATTTGACGGCGCTCTCGGAGCGCTACTTCGCCGCGTGGGCGGCGCGCGATCCCGACGCGATCGTCTCGCTCCACGCCGACGACACCCAGTTCTGGATGCACGTGGGGGCCCAACCCGTGCACGGGCGCCAGGCCGTCCGTGCCGCCTTTGCGGAGATCTTCGAGCAGTTCCCTGATCTCACGTGGGAGACCTATCGCGTGCTCTACGGCGAGAACCATTGGGTGCTCGACTGGGCGCTGATCTCCGGCGACATCCACTTCGACTGCCTCGATGTCGTCGACGTCTCACCCGATGGGCTGGTGGCACGCAAGGACACCTTCATCGACGCGGCGCAGCTGCAGGCGGCGATGGGTGCGGTGAACGCATGACAACCGCGACACCGGTCGACCAACTGCCGCTCGTCAGCGCACTGCCCGCGGAGCATTTGTTCGACATGCACGTCGATCTGCAACCCGCACAATCGATTCCGACACCGGTCGGTGCCCGGATGACGTTCATCACGACCGGCGGTGTGATCGAGGGCCCGAAGCTGCACGGTGAGTTGCTTCCCGGTGGCGGAGACTGGCTCGTCGTCGGCGGTGACGGCACGGGCCGGGTGGACGTCCGTGCCACGCTGCGCACGCACGACGGCGCCCTGATCCACTACGAATCGCGCGGCATCATCAAGATTCCGGCCGACGGTGTGCAGCGCCTGGCCGCGGGCGAGGTGCTCCCATTCGCAGAGACCTATGTCCGCACCACACCGAAGTTCGAAACGTCGGACGAGCGCTATTCGTGGCTGTCCGAGGTGGTCGCGCTCGGCTATAACATCTTGTCGCCCAACCACATCGACTACCGGATCTATCGGGTGCTCTGAGGTGGACCAGGTTCGCCTTGCGCGCCAGTCGAATCGAGTCGTGCGCCGCTGGCCCGGAGCGCAGCGCGCGATGGGGCGGCTGCATGCGAGGCTCTACCGGATCAGCGGCGGGCGCTTTCTACCGCAATGGTTCGCAGGCGCGCCCGTGATGGTGCTCGAGACCGTCGGCAGGCGCAGCGGACACAAACGGGCAACGCCGGTGCTGTACCTGCGCGCCGGTGACGCTCTCATCGTCCTGGCCGCCAACACCGGCGCCGACCGGACTCCCGCGTGGTGGCTCAACCTGCGGGATGCCGGGTCCGGCGAGGTCCTCATCGGCCGCCGTCGCGTGCGGGTGCGACCACGGGTGCTGGCAGGCGCCGAACGTGACCGCCTGTGGCGGGCTTTCGTCGACATGTGTCCGCAGGCGGAGCACTACACCCGGTTCACCACTCGCGCGCTGCCGCTGACCGCGTTGCAGCCGGAACGTACGTGAACAACGGCTATGGTCAGGCCGTGGCGACGAAGGTGGCGAGACGAACTCAGGCCGAGCGGACCGAGGCGACCATCACCGCGCTCGTCGAGGCTGCCCGTGATTTGTTCGCCCGTGACGGCTACGACGCGAGCTCGCTTGACGCGGTGGCGGCCAGGGCGGGCGTGACCAAGGGTGCCGTCTATCACCACTTCGAGGGCAAGAGGCAGCTGTTTGAGGCGGTGTTCGCCCGGGAGGTTGACCGAATGGCGACGCCACTGGCGGCCGCGTACGGACGCAAGAAGGATCCGTGGGACGCCTTTCATGCCGGATGCCGGGCGTTCCTGGACGGGTGCCTCGATCCCGGGCTGCAGCGGATCATCCTGCTCGACGCGTCCGCTGCGATCGGCTGGGAGCAGATCCGTCGACTGGAATCCCCGCTGTTGGAGATGATGCAGTTCGCGATTTCCCGAGCGGCCGAAGCCGGCCGGATCGCGCCGCGCAAACCCGGCCCACTGGCCCACTTCTTATACGGGGCTCTGTGCGAGACCGCGATGATCGTCGCCCGCGCCGACGACCAGAAGGAGGCCCACCGGGAGGCGGTCGTCGAGATCGGCCGCGTCCTGGACGGCTTGGCCATCGACTGATTCGGAGCCAAAAGCGCGGCGTGGGAAGATGGGACGCGTGTTGCGATGGACCACAGCCGGTGAATCTCACGGCCGCGCGCTGGTGGCCGTGGTCGAGGGCATGGTCGCCGGCGTCCACGTCACCTCGGAAGACATAGCGGGTCAGCTGGCCCGCCGCCGCCTCGGCTACGGCCGCGGCGCCAGGATGAAGTTCGAGCAGGACCAGGTCACCATGCTGGCAGGCGTCCGGCACGGCGCCACGCTCGGCGGCCCGATCGCGATCGAGGTCGGCAACACCGAATGGCCAAAGTGGGAGACCGTGATGGCCCCCGACCCCGTCGACCCTGCCGACCTCGACGTCGCCCGCAACGCACCGCTGACCCGGCCGCGGCCGGGCCATGCCGACTACGCAGGCATGCTCAAGTACGGCTTCGACGACGCGCGCCCCGTACTCGAGCGGGCCAGCGCCCGCGAGACGGCCGCCCGTGTCGCCGCGGGGACGGTCGCGAGAGCCTTCCTGCGTGAGGCGCTGGGCGTCGAGGTGGTGTCGCACGTCATCTCCATCGGCGCGTCCAAGCTGTACGACGGCCCGCCGCCGCAGGCCTCCGATCTCGCGGCCATCGATGCCAGCCCGGTGCGGGCGTTCGACGAAGGCACCGAGAAGCTGATGATCGCCGAGATCGAAGCCGCCAAGAAGGACGGCGACACGCTCGGTGGGGTCGTCGAGGCCGTCGCCCACGGGCTGCCCGTCGGGCTGGGCTCGTTCACCAGCGGCGACAACCGGCTCGACAGTCAGCTTGCCGGGGCTGTCATGGGCATCCAGGCGATCAAGGGCGTCGAGATCGGCGACGGGTTCGAGACCGCGCGCCGGCGAGGCAGCGTTGCCCACGACGAGATGTATCCCGGGCCCGACGGCGTGATGCGGTCGACGAACCGGGCCGGTGGCCTCGAGGGCGGCATGACCAACGGCCAGCCGGTTCGGGTGCGCGCCGCCATGAAGCCGATCTCCACCGTGCCGCGTGCGTTGGCCACCGTCGACATGGCGACCGGCGACGAGGCCGTCGCGATCCACCAACGCTCCGACGTGTGCGCGGTGCCCGCCGCGGGCGTGGTGGTCGAGACCATGGTCGCGCTGGTGCTCGCGCGTGCCGCGCTCGAGAAGTTCGGCGGCGACTCGCTCGCCGAGACGCGGGCCAACATCGACACATATCTGCGCTCCGTGGCGGACCGTGAGCCGGCGCAGGCGTCGGGCTGATGGCTCCCAGGGCCATATTGATGGGCATGCCGGGATCCGGTAAGTCCACTATCGGGCGTCGGCTCGCCAAGGCGATGGGGGTGACGCTGCTCGATACCGACACCAAGATCGTCGAAACGACGGGCCGCACCATCGCCGACATCTTCAGCAATGACGGCGAGAAGGAGTTCCGCCGAATCGAGGAAGAGGTGGTGCGCGCGGCACTTGCCGAACATGACGGCATCGTGTCCCTCGGCGGCGGCGCGATCACCTCGCCCGGCGTGCAGGAGGCCCTCGTCGGGCACACCGTCATCTTCCTGGAAATCAGTGCAGCCGAAGGTATCCGGCGCACCACCGGCGGCACCGTACGCCCGCTGCTCGCGGGCCCCGATCCGGCGCGCAAGTACCGCGACCTGATGTCCCAACGTGTTCCGCTGTACCGGCGGGCCGCCACGATGCGGGTCAACACCAACCGCCGCAACCCGGGCGCGGTCGTACGCCACATCGTGGACCGGCTCGAGAACCCCGATGCGGCACGCCCCCAGCGGCGCCGCCGCAGGCCGCCGTGGCGCCGCGGACCGTCGACGCTGACTCCCGCGCCGAGCACCGAAGCGCCACCGACACCCGCGGCCGTCGCCGCCCGACACACGCTGGGAACACAGCCCGCCCGCAGGGCAGGGGGAGGCAACCGTGACTGAACCGGTGACTGTCGAGGTCTCCGTCGACCCGCCTTACCCGGTGATCATCGGCACCGGTCTGCTCGGCGAACTGGACGGCGTGCTGGACGGCAGGCACAAGGTAGCGATCCTGCATCAGCCGGCGCTGGCGCAGACCGCAGAGTCGATCCGGGATCACCTGTCGGGCAAGGGCATCGATGCGCACCGCATCGAGATCCCGGACGCCGAAGGCGGCAAGGAGTTGCCGGTTGTCGGGTTCATCTGGGAAGTGTTGGGCCGCATCGGTGTTGGCCGCAAGGACGCGATCGTGAGCCTCGGCGGGGGAGCCGCCACCGACGTCGCCGGGTTCGCTGCCGCCACCTGGCTGCGCGGAGTGGACATCGTGCACGTGCCCACCACGCTGCTTGGCATGGTCGACGCCGCGGTCGGCGGGAAGACCGGCATCAACACCGATGCGGGCAAGAACCTGGTGGGAGCGTTCCACCAACCCGCCGCAGTGCTCATCGACCTGGCCACGCTCGAAACGTTGCCGCGCAACGAGATCGTGGCGGGCATGGCCGAGATCGTGAAGGCCGGCTTCATCGCAGATCCGGTGATCCTCGACCTGATCGAGGCCGACCCGGAGGCCGCCCTCGACCCGGCAGGCACGGTGTTGCCGGAGCTGATACGGCGCGCGGTCGCCGTCAAGGCTGAGGTCGTCGCTGCCGACGCGAAGGAATCGCAGCTTCGCGAGATCCTCAACTACGGACACACCCTCGCACACGCGATCGAGCGCCGGGAGCGCTACCAGTGGCGGCACGGCGCAGCGGTGTCGGTCGGCCTGGTGTTCGCTGCCGAACTGGGCCGGTTGGCCGGGCGCCTCGACGACGACACCGCCGCGCGGCACCGGTCGATCCTTACCTCGCTGGGCCTGCCTGTCAGCTACGACGCCGACGCGCTGCCGCAGCTGCTCGAATTCATGGCGGGCGACAAGAAGACACGCGCAGGCGTGCTCCGGTTCGTGGTCCTCGACGGGCTGGCCAAGCCGGGACGCCTCGAAGGCCCGGATCCCTCGCTGCTGGCGGCGGCCTACTCAGAGATCGCGGAGGTGGCACCGTGACGTTTCAGACAGTGCTCGTGCTCAACGGTCCGAACCTCGGCAGGCTCGGCCGCCGCGAGCCCGAGGTCTACGGCGAAACCACGCACGACGATTTGGTGGCGTTGATCGAACGCGAAGCAACCGAGTTGGGCCTCAAGGCCGTTGTGCGACAGAGCGACAGCGAAGCCGAGCTGCTGAATTGGGTACATACGGCCGCCGACGCGGGGGACCCGGTGGTACTCAACGCCGGAGCGCTCAGCCACACGTCGGTGGCGCTACGCGACGCGTGTGCAGAACTGCGGGCTCCGCTGATCGAGGTGCACATCTCCAATGTGTATAAGCGGGAAGAGTTTCGGCACCACTCCTACATCAGCGCGGTGGCCACCGGCGTGATCGTCGGACTCGGGGTGCAGGGCTACGTGCTGGCGCTGCGGTACCTGGTCAGCCTCGGCTAGGACTATTCCTCGCGACGCGCCTCGGTGGGCGCGGGCTCTGCAGCGCCACCGTCGTGACGCACCGCAGCGAACACATCGGTGTCGGCACGCTCGTCGTCGGTGACCGACGTTCCGTGGTGCGGCGCCACGGGCGCCTTGCGGTCGACCAGCCAGCGGCCGAGCGCGACGCCTGCGACCGAGAAAAGGAACACCACCAGTGCGGTGAACGCCGCGAAGGTGGTGACCTCGTTGAGCAGCGACTCGACGTAGAGGGACTTGTAGAACAGCGAGATGAACCACGCCACCAAACCGCTGACGACGCCTGCGAAGAGGCCGGCAAGTAGCCAGGTCATCGCCAGGTCTGCGCGACGGTCGGGGTCAGGGTTGTCCCGCGCGTCGGCCCGCCCGTCGGCGATCCCCCAGATGAACACCGCGATCGCGAAGAGCGCGACCAGCACGATGCTGATCAAACCCGCCTTGGTCTCCCACGCGTTGATCATCGCCCCCTGCAGCAATCGGACGATCACCATCAGGGCCGCGAACACCAGTCCGCGCAGTAACCACTTACTCATGGGGCCACACCTTAGCGAGTAGCGTCATCGACTGTGACTATTTCTCAGCGCCGGGACCGGCTGCGCCAGCGGCTCGTTGAAGCCGAGCTGGACGCGATGCTGGTATCCGACCTGGTCAATGTACGTTATCTAGCCGGCTTCACGGGCTCCAACGCGGCTCTGCTGGTCCGCGCCGACAGCGAAACGCCGGTGTTGGCCACCGACGGGCGGTATCGCACCCAGGCCGCACATCAGGCCCCGGACGCGGAGATCGTCATCGAGCGCGCGTGCGGCCCGCATCTGGCGGCCCGAGCCGCCAAGGACGGCGCCCGGCGGGTGGGCTTCGAAAGCCATGTGGTGACCGTCGACGCGTTCGCCGCGCTGCGCAAGGCCGCGGGCGACTCCACCGAGTTGGTTCGGGCCGCTGGGACGGTGGAGTCGCTGCGCGAGGTCAAGGATGCGGGGGAGATCGCGCTGCTGCGGCTGGCGTGCGAGGCGGCCGACGCGGCGCTGACGGACCTCGTCGAGCGCCGCGGGTTGCATGCGGGCCGGACAGAGAAAGAGGTAGGCCGCGAACTCGAGTCGCTGATGCTCGACCACGGCGCCGACGGCGTGTCGTTCGAGACCATCGTCGCGGCGGGCCCCAACTCGGCGATCCCGCACCATCTGCCCACCGACGCGGTGTTGGCGGCCGGTGACTTCGTCAAGATCGACTTCGGCGCGCTGGTCTGCGGCTATCACTCCGATATGACCCGCACGTTTGTGCTGGCGCCGGTCGCGCAGTGGCAGCTCGACATCTATGAGCTGGTGGCCGCGGCGCAGAAGGCGGGTCGTGACGCGCTTGCGCCTGGCGTCACGCTCAAGGAGCTGGACGCTGTGTCGCGGCAGGTCATCGCCGAAGCCGGCTACGCCGACAATTTCAGCCACGGGCTCGGCCACGGAGTCGGATTGCAGATCCACGAAGCACCGGGAATCAGCGCGTCCGCCGCCGGTACACTGCTTGCTGGCTCGGCGGTCACCGTCGAGCCCGGTGTCTATCTGCCCGACCACGGCGGTGTCCGAATCGAGGACACGCTGGTCATCCGCGAGAAGACCCTGGAGCCGCACGGCCGGCTACATGAGACCGCAGACTTACTCACCCGGTTCCCGAAAGAACTGGCGATCCTCTAGAGGAGAACAACCGAAAGTGGCAACGACCGCTGATTTCAAGAACGGGCTCGTCCTGCAGATCGACGGCCAGCTGTGGCAGATCGTCGAGTTCCAGCACGTCAAGCCGGGCAAGGGACCGGCCTTCGTGCGGACCAAGCTGAAGAATGTGCTATCCGGCAAGGTCGTCGACAAGACCTACAACGCCGGCGTGAAGGTCGAGACCGCGACCGTCGACCGGCGCGACGCGACCTACCTCTACCGCGATGGGTCGGACTTCATGTTCATGGACTCCCAGGACTACGAGCAGCACCCGCTGCCCGAGTCGCTGGTCGGCGACGCCGCCAGGTACCTGCTGGAGAGCATGCCGGTGCAGATCGCGTTCCACGACGGCGCGGCCCTGTACCTGGAGCTGCCGGTGACCGTCGAACTCGAGGTCACCCACACCGAGCCGGGCCTGCAGGGCGACCGGTCCAGCGCGGGCACCAAGCCGGCCACCGTCGAGACCGGTGCCGAGATCCAGGTGCCGCTGTTCATCAACACCGGCGACAAGCTGAAGATCGACTCCCGCGACGGTAGCTATCTGGGCAGGGTGAATGCCTGATCGTCGAGGCGATCGCGGCCGGCACCAAGCCCGCAAACGCGCCGTCGACCTGCTGTTCGAAGCCGAGGCAAGGGGACTGACCCCCGCCGAAGTCGCCGAAGCACGAAATGCCTTGGCGGAGAAGGAATCCGACGTCTCACCGCTCAACGCCTACACGGTGACGGTGGCCCGCGGCGTGACCGAGAACGCCGCGCACATCGACGATCTCATCTCGGCCCACCTGCAGGGCTGGACGCTGGACAGGCTGCCCGCCGTCGACAGGGCGATCCTGCGAGTGGCGGTGTGGGAGCTGCTGCACGCCGACGACGTCCCCGAACCGGTCGCCGTCGACGAAGCGGTGGAGCTGGCCAAGCAGTTGTCCACCGACGACTCACCTGGTTTCGTCAACGGTGTGCTGGGTCAAGTGATGTTGGTGACGCCACAAATCAGGGCGGCGTCGGCGGCTATGCGGGGCGGTCGGCAGAGCAGCAGCTAGGAGCGCAATGGGCATTCCGCAGGACTGGGCGCCGTACTCAAGCGTCGAGGAGGCGGCCAAGGTGTACCTGCGTGATCCCGAGCTCGGGCTGGACCAACTGCGTTCGGTCATAGACCTTTCGGCGATCAAGTCCTTCATCATGTCGCGCGGAGCGACTGAAGAGTCGTGGGGCGAGGCGATCTGGCAGGAGGTCGTGCTCACCGACGGCCGGCGCTTGATCATGTGGCGTGCCGACGACGAGCTGTCAACGGCGGACGATCGCGAACGCCGCGTGCTGAGCGCATCCGTCCGAACCATCCTGTTGTCCACGATCACCGACCATGTGTTCACCGCGGAGTACGAAGTGCTCAGCGACGACACACGGCGACTATCCGAAGTGCGGCTGCGGATGTACACCCAGCTCGTCACGCGGTCGCGACGGAAGTCGGCCACCGAGACCGACATCTACTGCGAGTCGTTTCGCTACTACAAGTCCGTCGACAACGGCGGCCTGGCACAGATGCAACGCCTTCTGCAGTTCGGCCGGGTGCTGTCGCGGTGCATGCAGTAGTTCGCATCATGGCGTGCGTCCTGGCGTTGGCTGGATGCTCCGGTTCGCCACCCGCACAGGCCCCGTCGTCGCCGGTGGCGCCGCAGCCGCAGGCGGAGGAAACGACGACCGCGCTCACGGTGTCGGCGATCAACTCGCCGATCCGGCTTTTCGGCAGCGACGGCAAGACCCACCTCGAATACTCCCCCAATCGGTCAGCGATGTGGTGGATGTCCTGGCAATCGGTGAGCCGATCGGCCTGGAGTCGTTGCGCAGGATCACTGATGCCGAAGCTGTCGAGGAAGCCGAGACCCGCGGTCTCATCAACCTGAACAAGGTCGACGGACGCGTGGAAGTGCGGGTGGCGCACCCGCTTTATGGCGAGGTTCGCCGGAAGCGCTCGCCGTCCACCAGGATTCGGCGGCTGCGTGGATTGGTCGCCGCCGAACTTGCCGCGTCCGAAGATCGAGACGACGTGCGAGTTGTGGTGCGTCGTGCCGCCTTGAGTCTCGACTCCGACCTCGAGCCCGACGCAGGCCTGCTTGTCAGCGCCGCCCGAGGCCGTCTGGCTACGCGATCTGGCGCTCGCCGATCGACTGGCCGACGCCGCGGTTCGCGCTGGTGGGGGACCGGAATCGAGCTTCATCCGCGCATACGTCTTGTCGTCGCTGAGTCGTGGCGAGGAAGCGGACGCGGTGCTGGCCAACGTGGTCGCTAGCGATCTGACGGACATCGACCGGGCACGGCTTACCTGGCTTGAAGCGCGGCGCCATCCAGGTTGGCGATATCTGGACCACGAACTAGCGGTCGCGCAGGCGTGGTTGAGTGCCTCGCAAGGTGCGGTCAGTGAGGCGGTCCGGGCGACGTTGTCGGCGGCGCAAACCGCCAGGGCCAATGGCCAATTCGCGGCGGAAGTGATGTGCTTGCAGACTGCCACCCAGTTCGGTGACAGTTCCAGTGCCGGCCGGTTGCACCAACTTTGTCAGATCGTGGAGGGACCACGGGCACGCCTTGCGGCGCGGTTCGCCGATGCTATGCAGGCCGGCAACGCCGCGGAACTCACCGCTGTATCAGAGGCTTTCCAGCAGACGGGCGATCTGATCGCCGCGGCTGAAGCGGCGGCCCATGCCGCGCTGGCCTACCGTAGCCAGAACCTCAAGGGAGCATCACTAACCAGTTCTGCCCGTGCCGACGAGCTGGCACGGCAATGTGGCGGCGTAGTAACGCCGGCGCTTCAGAAAGCGTCCGAGCGATCGCCGTTGACCGACCGCGAGCGCGAGATCGTAATGTTGATTGGTCGCGGGCAATCGACCCGAGCAATCGCCGAGCGGCTGACGCTTTCCGTTCGCACCATCGAGGGCCATGTCTATCGAGCGATGATGAAAACAGGTGCGGGTGACCGCGAGGAGTTGGCAAAGATGTTGCCGCGGCGGTGATCTGCGCTGATCGACTACGCATGCTGACGCGCGAGGTCGACTCGCGGTCCGCCAAGGGCGATCCGGCGCTCCAGCCACGAAAGGGCCAGGCTCATCGCATAGCCGAAGAGGCCGACGATGACGAGCAGCCCCCACGCCGCCGATGCGTCGAAGCGCTGCTGGCTCTCCACCAACAAGCGCCCGAGACCCATGCCCGCGCCGAAGATGTCGACGAGCAGGGTGATGATCACCGCCAGCGACGCCGCGACCCGCGCGCCCAGCATCGCTCCCGGAATCAGCGACGGCACGATCACCTTGCCCCACCGCTGCGCCCGCGAAAGTCCGATCGTCCGCGACATCTCCAGCCGGACCGGAGGTATTGACCGCACGGCCGTTGCGGTGTTCAGCAGGATCGGCCATGACACGATCAACGCCACCGCCACCACCCCGCTGAGCTGACTCGGACCGAGCAGCAACACAGCGACGGGAACCAGCGCCGCGCCAGGCATCGCGGCGATGAAATCGATTGTCGGCGTGAGCGCGCGATCGATCAGCCGGGACGAGCCGATCGCGGTGCCTACGGCGCCCCCGATCACGACCGCGCACGCCAGGCCGAACGCATAGGTGCCGAGGGTATGCAGGACAGCCGGGGCCAGCACGCCGTCGGTATGCATCCGTGCTACTGCCTTCAACCATTCGTCCGGCGGTGGAAACGACAGCGAGGTATCGGATGTCGTCAATTGCCACACGATCCAGCAGTGCGGCGATGGGCAGCAGGCCGCGTAGCGCCGTGATCGGCGGTGTCGGCGTCGGCCGATCTCCCAGCGACTGCGCGGGTGCGCCGGGAAGCGCGAGGCCTACGGCGCGCCGCAGGCCCGCGTTGAGCAGCACGCCAAGGACTCCGCAGACCAAGGCGTAGGCCCACATGCGTGCCGGCGCCAGCGCGTGCATCGACTCGGTGAGGCCGCCGCCGAGACCCTTGGACGACATCATCATCTCGGCGACGATCGAGACGAGAAGCGCGATGATCACGGCCATCCGCGCACCGACGAGCCATGCCGGAACCACGGCAGGGACAACGATCTTCAGCACGGTGGCCACCGGGCCGATGTGCAGCATTCTGGCGACGTCGTACTGCCGGGGGTGCACCGCCGCGACACCGCCCGCGGTGTGCAGGACGATCGGCCACAGCGCGGCGTACGTGGCGAGCGCGACCTCGGCCATCCGAACCGGCCCGAAGGTCAGCACCGCGATCGGCACCAGCGCAACGGCTGGAATCGTGCGCAGAAAGTCCACCGACGCCATCGAATAGCGACGTACCTCCGGTATCAGCCCGATGGCCAACCCGAGCGCAGCGCCGAGCGTCACGCTGATGGCTGTCGCCACGACCGCGACACCGAGCGTGTGCGTGACGCTGTCGACGAGTACGCCACCGCGTGCCAGATCCACGAGCGCGGCCAGCACTTCTCGCGGTGATGGCAGGTACTCGTAGTCAAGCAACCCCGCCGTCTCGAGCGCCTGCCAGCCGGCCACCGCGGCGATCGGCACGACGATTCCCACCGGCCGGCTAGCCATCCGCGGCTCGCAGCGCTTGGCCCAGGAGATGGCGGACCTGCAGGTAGCGGGGTAACTCTCGAGTCGCCAATTGGTCACGCGGGCGTGGCAGTTCGGTGTCGACTGCCACGGTGATGGTGCCCGGGCTGCCGCTGATCACCAGCACCCGGTCGCTGAGATAGATCGCTTCGTCGAGATCATGGGTGATGAACACCACGGTTGCCTGTGTCTCCTGCTGGACGCTCAACAGGACGTCTTGCAGCGAGGCCTTGGTGATGGCATCCAGTGCTCCGAAAGGTTCGTCCATCAGCAGCACCTTCGGTTCCAGTGTGAGGGCGCGGGCGATCTGCACCCGTTGCGCAATGCCACCCGACAGCCGCCATGGATGATCCGCACTGCGATCGGCGAGGCCGACCATGCTCAAGGCGTCGGCTACCCGGCGACGACGTTCGTCGCGGCTCACCCGCCCTTCCAGGCCGAGGCCGGTGTTGCGGGCAACCGTGCGCCACGGCAACAGCGCGTTACCGTAGTCCTGGAACACCATGACCGCGCCGGCAGGGGGCCGCCGCACGACTTCGCTGTCGAAAACCACTGCGCCGCTTGATACTTCGAGCAGCCCACCGAGGACACGGAGGAGCGTCGTCTTACCGGCCCCAGAGCGGCCGACGATGGCGATGACCTCGCCCGCACGTACCTCGAACGAGATGTCCTGCAAGATCGGCCGCGGACCGTCGGCGGCCGGAAGCCGAACGCCGACCGATTCGACCGTGTACAGGATCGGGTTCACGACCCTTGCCACACAAGCGCGTTCACATCGGGGTCGGTGTGGGTCGAGCCGACGGCTTTCGAGATCGTGATGTAGGGTGCGAGTTCCTGCGGGGTGATCGCCACGTCCCAGTCCGGCAACGGGGCCGGGTCAAGCACCCTGGCGGGGATCTTCAGCCAGTCCTGCATCATCTTGCGTGCCTCGGCCGGATTGGCATCGAGGAATTCGATTGCGGCGCTCAATGATTTACGCCACGCGGACACGGTCTCGGCGTGTTCGCGGCCGAAGGTACGCGATGCCGTCCACACCGACGTCATCGCCGACTCGACGGTTCCTCCACTCGCGTCGCGCACCGCATCCACGACGACGTCGTCGTGAATCCGAAACCCTCGCGCCGCGATGGCATCGTTGAACGGGATCGACGCCACGACGGCATCGACCCGGCCTGCCGCCAGCTGATCGCCCATCGTCGGAAACGGTGTCTGAACGAATTTGACGTCGTCGCGTGCCACACCGTTGCGGCTCAACAGGTACCGGGTGGCGTCGATGATTATCCCGGTCAGTGAGGGCACCGCGATCGTCTTGCCTTTGAGCTGCTCCAGCGATTCGACCGTGGGATCCTTGCTGATCCAGACGGCGTTGGGCCGCTGCGACGATGATCTCTGCAGACTCGAAATGATCTGCAGCTCAACACCTTTCTCGACACCGATCATGACAAGCGTGGGAACGCTCATCACGATGTCGTACTGGCCCTTGGCCAGTGCGGCAATGAATACGGGCAGATCGGTGCCCTCGGTGAATTCGACTCGCAGCCCATTGCGTTCGAAGATGCCCTTTGCAAGGGCCGCATGCGCAGGGAGCGTGCTACCGGCCGGAAAGATCCCCACCCGCAGCGTAGTCGGCTGCTCGCTGGACTGCGACGCCGTGTCGGTGGCGCAACCCGCGACCACAAGAGCCAGGCACGCAAGCACATTCGCCAACAGGCGAACCGGTATCCAATGTCGCATCAACTCCGGCACCTTCCCCCATGGTCCTGAGCTCGAACGTTATGCCAGTTGCCGTCGTCCCCACGCGGAAATCAATGCCATCGAGGCGGGATAGAAACAATCGGGCCGTGCCAAAACCTCGCGATAGCGTGCGAGTTCCGCGGCGTCCATCAAACCCGCACCGAGGATCTCACCGGCGAGCTGCTCGATGTTCGCCCTCGCCAATCCGAGCACGGCGTCGGTGCGGTACGGGACGAAGTAGCCCTCCGCGCCGACGTCGGCCAGGCCGGAGGCTCCCAAGTAGAGGGGCAGCTCTTGCGGGAACACCGGATCGCCGCCACCGCGGCGAACCACCTCCAAGATCGCCAGTCTCGCCTTCCTGGCCAGCGCCACATCGGGCTCGTCGGGCCGATCCCAGGCCTCGGTGATCGGGGGCAACAGCTCCTCGATCAGCAGCCATCCACTGGGTTTGAGCGCGGCGATCATCCGCTGCAGCGCCGTGCGCCGCTCGGGAACGAATGTCAATACTGCCCTCGCATGGATCACGTCGAAGGTCGCGTCGGGCAACGGATCGATGCCGATGTCGTGACAACGGAGCTCTACGTTGGCGGGCAGCGGGCACGACATCCAGTCGGTGTTGATGTCAGTTGCGACCACGTGACCCCGAACGCCGACCCGCCGGCTCATGAATAGCGCGATCGACCCGCCGCCTGCGCCGACCTCGAGACCGCTCCATCCGGCGCGGATCCCCAACCGATCCAGGTGGCGGGACGTCACGTCGTCGTAGAGAGCAGAGAGATGCGCGAAGCGGTCGCCGGCCTGCGGCGCAGCGTTGTCAAAGGAATAGTGCGATGTCGCGGCGGATTTCACGACCGGTTCACCACCAAGGTGCTCTCATGTAGGAGATGGTCTAACGGATTGGGGGGACCGCGACAGAGTTGATGCCCGAAGAGTCGGCCGAAGTCTTTTCTTCAGGCGAGCAGCTGCTGCTGTTCGAACGCGAGGACGATCTCGCCGTACTCGATGCTGCCCTGGCCGAGGCGGTCGCAGGCACGGGCGGCGTAATGCTGATCGAGGGGCCGGCAGGCATTGGGAAGACGGTGCTGCTCGAGGCGATGCGCCATTGTGCCGGTGCGCGCAGGATGACCGTGCTGGCCGCCCGCGGCGGAGAGCTCGAGCGGGGGTTTGGCTTCGGGATCGTTCGCCAACTGCTCGAAGGCGCGCTGATCGGTGCTGACGGCGCGGAACGCGATCGGCTGTTGGCGGGTGCGGCGCGGCTCGCCGAACCGGTGTTCACCGAGGTTGCAGCGGCCGAGGAAACCGGTGGCGTCGCGTTCGCCACCTTGCACGGGCTGTACTGGCTGGTGGTGAACCTGGCCGAACGCGCCCCGCTGCTCCTGGCGATCGACGACGCGCAGTGGGCCGACGAACCGTCGCTGCGGTTCCTCCTTCACCTCGCGCACCGGCTCGCAGGTCTGCCCGTCGTCGTCGCACTCACCATGCGATCAGATGCCGAAAGGCACCGGCAGGACCTGGGATCGCTGATGTTGGAGGCACGCCCGCCGGTGCTTCGACCTCGACCCCTCGGGGAGTCCGCAGTCGCCCGCCTCGTCAGGAACAGTCTCGGGGACGACGCCAGCGATGAGCTCTGCCGTGCCTGCGCTGAGGCGACCGGTGGCAACCCGTTCCTGCTCTCGGAGCTGCTCGGCGAGTTCCGCCGGGAGGCGCGCCCAGCCAACGCGATCGATCCACGGGCGGTCGACCGGTTGGCGCCCGAACGCATCGCGGCCGCAGTGCTGCTGCGGGTCAGCCGGCTCGACCCGCAGGCCCCTGCGCTGGGGCGGGCGGTCGCGGTGCTGGGCGAGCAGGCCCACCTCACGATGTGCGCGGAGCTGGCTGGATTGGACGTCCGGACGGCGAGCACGCTAGGCGCCCGATTGGTCGACCTCGCGGTCCTCGTCGGTGGCGAGCCATTGCGCTTTGTCCATCCGATCGTGCGAACCGCGATCTACAACGATTTGTCCGCCACCGAACGGGCGGATCTACATGCGCGTGCGGCCAAGCTGCTGGGGGATCAGCGTGCCGACCCGGGTGCGATCGCGGTTCATCTGATCGCCACACCGCCGAGCGGCGACCGCAACGTCGTCGCCATGTTGCGGGAGGCCGCACGATCGGCATTGGCGGGCGGTGCCCCGGACACCGCGGCGGAGCAGCTGCGCAGGGCACTCGCGGAACCACCCGACGCCCGCGACCGTCCGTCGGTGCTGTTCGAGCTCGGCAACGCCGAACACGAGCTCGGTGATTTGGCTGCGCCAGGCCATCTCCGGGAAGCGGGCGAGACTGCGACGGATCCCCTCGTTCGCGCGCACGCAATGACTGCCCTCGCGTGGACGACTCATCCCAACCCGCCAAGGCAACGCGAGCAGCTTCCGCTCTATGAGTGGGCCGCAGATGAGGTCCGGCCCCACGATCGCGAACTTGCGCTGCAGCTCGATGCGGCGAGGCTGGGTGCACTCCTGCTGAACCCCGACTTGCCCGATCGCTACGAGGACGAAGCCGACCGGGTCGCGGACCTGCCGGCGCTCACCGCGGCGGAGTGCCTGCTGCGGTCTTTCGTGGCCCGCCGGGCACTCGAAGGCGGGCCGGTCGCGGTCGCAGGCGATTTGGCCGAACAAGCGGCGGCCCATCCCGCGTTGGTCAGCCAGGGCGGTCACCCGTTGTGGCGGACGAACGTCACGATCTGCTTGATCGAAGCCGAGCGCTATGAGGTTGCCGAGCACATTCTGTCTCGCGCGGCACGCCACGCCGAACGCAACGGCTCACTGCAGTGGTTCTCCCGGGCGCTGTGGCTACGTGGCCTGACCCGCAGCCGCCGGGGGGACTTGCGGGGGGCCGAAGCGGATGCCCGCACCGCTTGCGAAGTCCTCGTGACCAAGGACTACACCAAGACACCGGGTCTCGGCGTGGTAATCGAATCGCTGGCGGACCAGGGCCGTGTCGATGAAGCCGAAGTCCTGCTCGCCGAATTCGGCATGGAGGGCGAACTGGTGCCAAACCTGTTCTCGACGTTGCCGTTACTGACGCGGGGGCGGCTGCGCGCTGCGGCGGGCGATGACGTTCGCGCGCGTTCGGACCTCGAGGAAGCGTTGCGATGGATGCGGTTGAGCCGTGGGCTTTGGCCGTGGATGTCGGAAGCCTGCGTGGCGCTTGTTCCCGTGCTGCGCAATCTCGGCGATGACGCCGCCGCGCGCGCCGCCGCCGAACAAGCGATGCAAGGTGCGACGACCTCGCAGTCTCGTCGCAGGCTGGGCGGTGCGCTACGGGTCGCGGGCCTGCTGGAGGGCGGTGAGCGCGGAGTGGAACTGCTGCGTCAGGCAGTCGACACGTTGGCCGATTCGCCCGCCTTGCTGTGGCGGGCGCAAGCCTTCGTCGATCTGGGCGCCGCGTTGCGAAACGGTGGGCACGCCGCCTCGGCACGGCCCATTCTTCGTGACGGCATGGAGCTGGCGCATCGATGTGGCGCCACACCGCTGGCCGATCGGGCCGAGGAAGAGTTGCGCGCCGCAGGCGGCCGTCCTCGCCGACGGGCAGGAGTGGGTGCCGATGCGCTGACCGCGAGTGAGCGGCGAGTCGCTGAGCTCGCCGCCGTGGGGGCGAGCAATAAGGAGATTGCGCAATCGCTGTTCGTCACGCTGAGAACGGTGGAGATGCACCTCTCCAACGCTTACTGCAAGCTCGAAATCCGGTCCCGCCACGAACTCGCCGCAGCGCTCGCGTTGTAGGTGCATGGGAAAAGACTTCGGTTAATGCTTCGGGTCGACACCGTAGTCAGCAAAACCAGGTCCGACCAGACTAAATACCGTGCCCGAAGTGGGGGGCTGGCCGCTGATCGGCCGAGCCGAAGAGCTGGACGTGATCGCCGGTGCGACCGGGAAGTCCGGCACGTCGGCGGGCGTGGTGATCTTCGGGAAGCTGGGAGTTGGCAAGAGCCGGCTCGCTCACGAGGCCGCGCAGCGATGCGGTGGCGCGCTCGTGCGGTGGGCGTCGGGTTCTTCCGCCGCCAGGGCCATTCCACTTGGTGCGTTCGTCAACTGGCTGCCGGCGGACGTCTTCGAGCCGGTGCACGCCGCAGCCAGGGTGGTCAACGAGCTCATCAAGGGCGCGGGGTCGCGGCCGTGCATCATTGTGGTCGACGACGCGCATCTGCTCGATGACACGTCGGCGTTCATGTTGGCGCAACTCGTCGACCGCCGACTGGCACGACTTGTCCTGACCGTCTGCGGCGGCGCGGCGATTCCGGACGCCGTCTCGGCGCTGTGGCGCGACAGGCTGCTTCAGCGTCTCG